>JABLTK010055728.1_pt1 | contig 96001 bp, 83 predicted proteins | sample 7160131 | NCBI WGS metagenome assembly JABLTK01 (sample SAMN14651221, study PRJNA627086) | human gut metagenome | isolation source: feces | host: Homo sapiens | reverse complement strand
TTAAATTTATGCTTTATTTAAACAAATGCTATCACTTTAAAGAAGCATCTACGTCCTTGAACGGTCTGTGCCTTTTTAAACAGCCCCTTTATTACCAATACAATTTCCATTCGTTGTTTGTGACGAATCTTATAATTGCTTCCATAAAGAAGTAGTCGCCCCATATGTTACATTCATCTACACCGTTGTTACCAGGCTTTGAATAAACGGCGTGCAGCAGCAGACCGTTGCTTTCGGGAACGGTATCTGTCATGTATCCGTCAATCAGCGACTTCATCATCGAATTTGCCGCTTTAAGGTATCTTTCCTTATCCGCATCATCATCGGGCAGGAACTTGCAGCCTTCAAGCAAACCGCATATTGCAATCGCAGCAGCAGAGCTGTCACGCGGTTCGTCCGAACCGTCCGTAAAGCTCATATCCCAGTACGGAATACTGTCTTTGGGCAGATGTGCAAGGAAATAATCGGAAATCTTCTTGAATTTCTCTATTGCCATATCGTTCGGGTGATATGCCTGTGTAAGCATCGTTCCGTAAACGCCCCATGCCTGACCTCTCGCCCAGCACGAATCATCAGTCGCACCCTGTGCGGTAACGCCCTTTTCCGGCGCACCCGTTTCGGGATTGAAGAAAAACGTATGATATGTAGAACCGTCCGGCCGCATTATATTTGCAATCGTTGTGCAGAAATGCTTGTAGGCAATTTCATCATACTTTTTATCGCCCGTAACCTCTGACGCCCAGTACAGCAAAGGGATATTCAAAAGGCAATCAATAATAAGGCGGTAATTTTCCTTTGCACCGTACTTGCCCCACGCCTGCAAGAACTCACCTTTTTCATGATAACGCTTTAAAAGATTATCCGCCGCAAGAATTGCCGCTTTTTTAGCTTCTTCATCGCCTGTCAGCTTATATGCCGCAACACATGACGGTGTGTACAAAAATCCCATATCATGATGATCTACGCCGAGTTTTTCGGTAATTCTTTTCATATATGACGGAATCTGATGCAATGCGGCTGATTTGTATTCGTCTTTTTTGGTAAGCTCATACGCAATCCAAAGCATTCCCGTCCAGAAACCCTCGTTCCAGCCGCCGATGTTTTCGTCCTCCGTATACACATTATTCACGCTTGCGTGTGACGGGAACGTATCGATAAATGTCTTTTTTGCAAAATCTATCTTTTCCAGACTGTTTTTTACAGACTTTTTAATATCCTCTTCGGATAATATATCATTTAATCTTATATCCATTATGTTCCTCCTAAAGAAATTTATCTGTATTTATATTGTAGCAAATACTTCCCTGTTTGTCAAGGCACTTAACCTTTTGTTTGAATATAAGCTGAAAAAAAGATAAATTTTGCCTTTTAATTCTGCTCCGTTTGTGATATAATTAAATCACAAAGAATTTTTACAGAATAGAGGATTTTTATGGCACTGGACGCATCGGCAGTACGCTGCCTTATAAATGAAATTGCGCCGCTTATCAGAAACGGCAGAATAGACAAAATACACCAGCCGGAAAAGGATGAAATAATAATTCATATACGCACATTCGAGAACAAGTATAAGCTGCTTGTTTCGGCATCGCCGGCAAATCCGCGGCTGCATTTTACGGAACATTCAAAAAGCAATCCGAAAACCGCACCGATGTTTTGTATGCTCTTGAGGAAGCATATCGGAAGCGCAAAAATAACCGATATATGCCAGGAGGGTTTTGAACGTATTGTTAAAATCTCATTTGAAAGCTATGACGAGTTGGGAGATTTGACGCAAAAGCATCTTATAATCGAGATTATGGGACGTCATTCAAACATTATACTTACCGACAATAACATGAAAATTATTGACGCGATAAAGCATATTGATTACACCGTAAGCTCTGTCAGGCAAATACTTCCAGGACTTATATATCAGTCGCCGCCGATTCAGTCAAAAACTCCGCTTATTGATTTTAACTTGCAGGCGGAGCTTGATTTTTCGCTGCCGCAGAGTGTTGACAAGGCGCTGCTTTCGGCGATTTCGGGAATAAGTCCGCTTACGGCGCGCGAGATTGTGTATCGTGCTCTGCACCGTACCGATATAAAAAATGCAGAGCTTAATCTGAACAAAATAAGCGCATTAAAAAACACAATTATGCGGTTTGCCGCTCAGATAAGCGAAAACAGCTTTAACCCATGTATGATAAGCGCCGCAGACAGCGGCAGGCTTATGGATTTCAGTTCGATTGATATTAAGCAATACGGGAATGGAGCGGTTGTAATGCCGTATGAGAGTGTGAGCCGCCTGCTTGACGATTTCTATTATCTGCGTGATATGCACGAAAGGATGCGTCAGAAAAGCGCCGGATTGGTAAAGCTTTTAAACAATGCCTGTGAGCGCACGGCAAAGAAAATCGTTATTCTCGAAAAAACCTTGCAAGACGCTGAAAACAAAGAAAAATACAAGGTTTCGGGGGATTTGATTACAGCAAACATATACATGATAGAGCAGGGCATGAAATCTGCCGAGGTGCAAAATTTTTATGCCGACGGAATGCCGACGGTTACTGTCGGGCTTGACCCGTCGCTTACTCCGCCTCAAAACGCACAGCGTTACTATAAAAAGTACAATAAGGCAAAAACAGCCGAAACGGAGGCTGCAAAGCAGCTTAAATCAGCGCGCGAGGAGCTGGATTATCTTGAAAGCACGCTTGCGGCGCTGGAAAACGCCGAAACGGAAAGCGACCTGAATGCAGTCCGTGCAGAGCTTACCGGAGAAGGGTATCTTAAAAACAGCAGTGCAAAAAAGCAGAAACAGCCTGTTTCCAAGCCTATGCACTTTACAAGTCCCGACGGATTTGACGTATATGTCGGAAAAAACAACACTCAAAACGATTATCTTACATTAAAAATGGCTAATTCCTCCGATATATGGTTTCACACAAAAAATATTCACGGTTCGCATACGGTGATTAAGTTAGGAATAGACAAAGACGTGCCGAAATCCACAATGCTTTTTGCGGCTCAGCTTGCGGCATATTATTCAAAGGCAAGAAATTCCTCGCAGGTGCCTGTGGACTACACGCAAATTAAAAACGTCAAAAAGCCGAACGGCGCAAAGCCCGGAATGGTTATATACGATAGCTACAACACCGTATATGTAACTCCGTCATGTCCGTCCGAAGAATAGTATAGGAAAAACTAAACCTTTCAGCGTATTGGTGTACGCTGAAAGGTTATCTATAGCATATGCAGTCAGACGTTTGGTTGATTGATGCTTTCGAGGAACAAAATCCACTTTTTCATAAGCGGAATGAATACCAAATGTTCGGTTTATTTATTTATAACCATCTGCTTATATTCAAGATATTCAAATCCCTGCTTTTTATATGCGTTCACCGCCGGAATGTTATTCTCCTCAACTTCAAGCCGAAATCGCTTTGCATAGCCGTAATTCCCGAACACGTATTTAAAAAATGCCGTTCCTATCCCTCTGTGGCGGTATTCTTTCTTTATATATATATCAAGAATCATCACGCATATTCCGCCGATCTCCGTTTCGTAATATTCCGTCACACAAGCGATGCCCGCTGTTTCGCCGTCAACGTCAAAAATATATCCTTCAAGTCCTGAATTTTCATCCAATGCCGCATCCACATTATGTCTGATTGTTTCCTCAGGAATATTGTGGCTAACCGCATCGCTTGCATAAAAGCTTTTAAGCATCTCCACAGCTGCGGCATAGTCTTGTTTTTCTATTTTTCTTATTTCCATTTTTCCTCCGTTAAATAGGGCGGGTTTTTTTCTCCGCCGTTCACACTCATATCGGCTTTACTACCGACAATGCCGAATTTTCTTTTACAAAATGTTCCTTAAAACGCTTCTTTACATCGTCAAAGGTAACTTCCTTATACACATCGTAATAGTCAAAATAGTCTATTCCCTTAAACTGCATTTGCAGATATGTCACGGAATATCCCTCAATATCGTCATACGAACGTATATAATCGCCCCAAATCACTTTTTTGATACGGTTATAGTCGTCCTCGTTCAAGCCCTCGCTGCCTATGCGGTCTATTTCCTCCATAATCATATCGTAAACCTTCTGCGGCTCCTTTGATTCGCCGCTGATCGACGAAAACGCATAATCCGGCTGCATTTCATACTCACTGCTGAAATTCTGCGTTATAAAGCCGCCGTCATAGAGTTTTTTATACAGACGTGAGCTTTTTCCGAAAATCATTTTTAATAAAATTTCCGTTTCGATACTCTTTTTCAAAAGCTTTTTGCCGCCGTAGCCCGTATCGTTATCCTTAAATCCCGTCATGAACAAAGGCATGGCAACGCTCAGCGACTGCTCTGCATATTTTTTGCAGACCTCTTTCTTTTCTTCGGGATAAATTCGCTTTATTTCTTCGTCAAACGGTTCGTTTTTCTTTATTCCGCCCTCGATTACTTCAAGAATTTTTCTTGCGTCAACATTTCCTGTAACCACAATTGCCATATTTGACAGATTATAGAAAGTATTGTAGCATTTGTACAGATAATCAGCTGTAATTTTGCTTATGCTTTCAATCGTCCCGGCAATCTCCTTTTTGACGGGATTATCATTATACAGACAGCCGATAAAATTGAAAAATACCTTCCAGTCGCCGCTGTCATCATACATTCGTATTTCCTGTCCGATTATCCCCTGTTCTTTTTGGACGCTTTCCTCCGTGAAGTACGGCGACTGAACATAATCAAGCAGCGCTTTTAAATTTTCCTCCACGTTTGATGTTGCACTGAACAGATATGCGGTTATGTTAAAACTTGTGAAAGCGTTTGCGTTGCCGCCATATCTGGAAAATTTATCAAAAACATTGCTGCCGTCAGGCTGGTCAAACATTTTATGCTCCAAATAGTGAGCTATGCCGTCCGGTACCTCCGTAACCTCTTTTTCGCCCGGAACAATAAATTTCGAGTCAACAGAACCGTACTTTGTACCGAAAATCGCATAGCTGCCGCTATAACCCTCCTTCGGCATTATATAAATGTCCAGTCCCGATGAATGTGTTCCGTAATAAAGCGTTTCACCCGTCAGACTGTTTGTTTTTTTATTCAGTTTCATTTGCTCTCACCCTTTCCGTCAAGGAAATATACCGTGTCAAGCTTAATATTCTTTGCCGCTCTTGCCACGTCCTCTTTTGTTACGCTCATGATAAGCTTTTTTCTTTCCTCTATATCCATGCCCGTCTTTGCCAAATCCTCACCGAGAGCGAATATCTGCATAGCGCGCTCATCGTCCTTATAGCTTTCATAATTGTTAATTATCGCATTTATGCTCGACTCAAATTCCAAATCGGAAATATCGCCTTTTTTTATATTTTCCAGCTGAACAAGAATTTCATCATATGCTTTTTGGAAATTTTTAAATTCAATTCCCGAGTTTACAATCATACAACCATTGTAGCGTTCAAGCTGAGAGGATGCATAATAAGCAAGGCTGAGCTTTTCTCTGACATTATTGAAAAGCTTTGAGTGAGCGCCCGCGCCGAACACGCTGTTCATTACCTGCAACGCCGGGTAGTCTTTGTCGGTTGGCTTTATGCCGGTGGTAAAGCCCATTGACAGCTTACCCTGCACAACGTCCATTTTGTCCGTAACCTCTTTGACATCGCCGGAGGTTTCCAAAATTTCCGAATACGGCATTTTTGCCTCTTTAAAGCTTATGCCCGAGATTTTTTCCGTAACTTTCTTTGCGATACTGTCCGTGTCCGTATCACCGCACACATAAATGTCTATATATGACGAGGTTATCATTTCGGAATAGTATTCATACAATGATTTGGGCGTTATTTTATCTATCCCGTCAATCGTTCCCAACAGTGACAATCCCGCATTGCCGCCCTTGCACATCTCCTCCATGCAGCGTTTTGACGCATAGCTGCGCTTGTCGTTTTGCATGGCGTTTATTCTGTCTTTTGCACTTATTTTTTCGCGCTCGGTGACGCTTTTTAAAAATGCGCCGTCCTCTGTCAGCGGTTCAAACAATATCGACAAAAGCAGTTCTGCCGCGTCAGATACAAGCGGTTCTTTTTCCGGCGCATAGCAATCGTTTATAACGTCCGACTCAAAACGTATTATCTGATCCTCACCGAACTTTATAAGACTTGCCCGCACAGCAGCACCGTAGAGCCCCTCGCAGTATCTTGCGACAGCCTCTTTATCGGGGCATTTTTTGCAGCCGGATTTTAAAACATATGGCAAAAGCGCATTATACGACGCCTCCTCCGGTGTAATTCTCCTGTGTATATATATTCCTATATTTGCGGTTTTAAGCTTTTTAAACGGTATATAGAAAAGACGTATGTTGGAATTTATCTTTGTATATTTTTCCACCTGTTTTCATTCCTTTCGTTTTTTTATATTAATATTTTACTATTTTTTTCCGCATATGTCAATCATTTAACAAGGCTTTCTATTTCTTCGAGCGACATTTTCGGCTGCAAAGCTTTATTTATTCCGTTTGCCACCGTTTTTGACATTCTCTCTATTACGGAATCTATGTCCTTTGTTGTAATCATAAGCGGCGCTGATTCTTCGGGGATTTTCACCTTTGAAATAGCCGCCGCGTCTATGACTGTCGGCACTCCGACGGCAATAACCTTTACGCCAAGTGTTTCCTCATTCAGTCCGCAGCGGTTATTACCCACGCCCGCACCCGGCTGAATACCCGTATCCGCAAGCTGAATTGTGGTATTCATTCTATGAATATCAGCGGCGGCAAGAGCATCGACCGCAATCACCAAATCCGGCTGTATCATGTCGGATATGCCCTTTATCATCTGTGCCGTTTCTATGCCGGTTGTTCCGAGAACACCCGGCGCAACAGCACACACATTACCCATATCCTTATCAAAAATATGCTGCATATGCTCCTTTAAATGCTTTGTAACAAGCAGCTTTGATATGACCTCGCACCCCAGTGCGTCCGGCGTTATATCACGGTTTCCCAAACCTGCCACAAGCGTAAGCCGCCGTTTTTCCGTATGTGCCATTTCTTTAAGCTCTTTTGCTATAATATCAACTACTTTTTCATAGCCGTCAAGGCTGTACCGTATCTGCGGTGCCTCTATCGTGACGTATGTTCCCTCCGCTTTTCCAAGAAGCTGCGCCGCGCGCTTTTCCAGAATTTTTACACGCGTAAGCTTTATTCCCTCTTCCCTTTCCGTTATAACCTCAACGCCCCGTATATCTGCGTTCTGTCTGCGGCTCAGCTCATGAGCCTCCATTGCAAGGTCTGTTCTTATACTCTGCATAATAATCCGTAAATCCTTTCGCAATATCTATAATTCTTATATTGCTCAATTCGTGGAATTTTATGCCTTAAAACAGTGTTTGGAATAAACAAAACTGAACCTTGCGGTATGTTCCGAAAGGTTCAGTTTGTTTGCGGTTTTACAGAATAAATTACATTAGTCTGCCATTTTTATTGTCTTTATGACCTGCGCTTCAATCGGCTGATCGTTATAGTCGGTTGCGGTGTTTGCAATCTCGTCAACAACGTCCATACCCTCCGTAACCTTGCCGAATGCCGCATATTCGCCGTCCAGGTGCGGCGCATCCTCATGCATTATGAAGAACTGGCTCGACGCACTGTTCGGAAACATCGTGCGTGCCATTGACAAAACGCCCCTGGTATGCTTTAAGGGATTATCCACTCCGTTTTTGGAAAATTCTCCCTTTATGCTTTCCGCAAACTTAGATTCGCCGTCGGCATTCATACCGCCGCCCTGTATCATAAATCCCGGAATTACACGGTGAAAAATAAGTCCGTCAAAAAAGTTGTTCTCAATAAGCTTTATGAAATTTGCCACCGTTATCGGAGCCATAGCCGGATAAAGTTCCGCCTTTATAACTCCGCCGTTTTCCATTACAATTTCAATATCCATAGTTATTTCCTTTCTGTGTCAAAAAGCTGCGTTTATTCGCTGTCAGCGGTTTCTTCACTCTGCACCGCATCCGTTTCCTCCGCGTCTGTTTCGTCATCGTTATCACGCTCTGTCAGAGCAAGACTTACAACACTCACGCCCTCGTCAAGACGCATCAGTCTTACACCCTGCGTCTGGCGGCTGTATGTGCTTATCTCGTCCGTATGCATACGGATTACAATACCCTCCGAGGTTATGAGCATAACGTCCTCATTATCCGATACCGCAGTCATACCGACAAGCTTACCGGTTTTGTCGGTTATGCGGTAGGTGAATATGCCCTTTCCGCCTCTGGTCTGACTTCTGTATTCCTCCGGTCCGGTCTTTTTGCCGTAACCGTTTTCCGTAACCATAAGAAGCGGCTTTTCTTCGTCAACTACTACCGCGCTCACAACGTAGTCGCCGCCGCTCAGCCGTATACCTCTTACGCCGCGTGCGGTACGTCCCATTCCTCTTACGTCGGTTTCGTTAAATCTGATTGCCATACCGTCATGCGTTGCAATCATGACCTCGCGTTCTCCGTCCGTAAGGTTAACGCTTATCAGCTCATCGTCCTCCGCAAGCTCGATTGCGCGCAGACCTTTCTGCCGTATACGCGAATAATCCATGAGATCGGTTTTCTTAATCGTACCGTTCTTTGTAACAAACGTGAGATAATTTCCGTCCTCGAACTCCCTTATCGGAATCATTGCCGAAATCTTTTCTTCCTGCTCAAGCGGTAGAAGATTTACAATCGCCATGCCCTTTGCCTGGCGTGTTGCCTCCGGTATCTGATAGCCTTTGAGCTTGTATACAATACCGCGCGTTGTGAAGAACAGTATATTGTCGTGCGTTGAGGTTGTGAACAAATGCTCCACAAAATCCTCCTCACGCGTTGTCATTCCGGTTATTCCTCTGCCGCCCCGGCGCTGCGATTTATACGTGTCAACCGGCATACGCTTTGTATATCCGTTATGAGTAAGAGTGATAATGCAGTCCTCCTCCTCAATCAAATCTTCAATGTCAAGGTCATTGAAGTTCATTGCAATTTCAGTACGTCTTTCATCGCCGTATTTGTTCTTTATCTCGATAAGGTCTGTACGCACGATTTCGAGAATTTTTTCCTCATGCTCCAGAATGTCGGTATATTCTTCAATTTTAGCCGTTACTTCAACGTATTCGTCCTCGATTTTCTCGCGCTCCATGCCCGACAAACGACCCAGCTGCATCTGTACGATAGCGGTAGCCTGAACTTCATCAAGTCCGAAACGTTCGATAAGGGCTGCCTTTGCATCGGGGATATTTTTAGCGGCACGGATTATATGAATAACCTCGTCCATAAAATCGATAACGATTTTATAGCCCTCGAGCAGATGCGCACGTTCCTTTGCCTTTCTGAGGTCAAATTCCGTTCTGCGCTTTATTACATCCTCCTGGTGAGCAATGTAGTAATCGATCATTTCTTTAAGTGTGAGTATTTTCGGCTGCTTGTCCACAAGCGCAAGCATAATAACGCCGAAAGTGTCCTGCATCTGCGTATATTTATAGAGATTGTTTAAAACAACATTCGGGTTTGCATCACGCTTTAACTCAATGATAAAGTGAATTTCCTCATCTGATTCGTCACGTGTTGAGGAAATACCCTCAATTTTTCCGTCACGCACAAGCTCGTTGATGTGCTTTTCCATTTCCGCCTTATTTACCTTATACGGAATTTCGGAAACAACAATACGCGGCTTGCCGTTTTTGTCCTCCTCGATTTCCGCCTTGGCGCGGAGAGTGATTTTTCCTCTGCCTGTGGTGTATGCCTGGCGAATACCGCCCTTACCCATTATAACTCCGCCCGTCGGGAAGTCGGGGCCGGGGATATACGTCATCAATTCCTCAATCGTAATCATCGGATCGTCAATGCAGGCAATAACGCCGTCTATTACCTCGCTTAAATTATGCGGAGGAATATTTGTCGCCATGCCCACGGCAATACCGGAGCTTCCGTTAACCAAAAGCTGCGGAAAACGCGAGGGCAGTGCGTCCGGTTCTTTGCGGCTGTCGTCAAAGTTAGATACGAAATCAACCGTTTCCTTTTCAATATCGGTAAGCATAAGCGCCGATATTTTTGACATTTTCGCCTCGGTGTATCGGTAAGCAGCAGGGGGGTCGCCGTCTATTGAACCGAAGTTTCCCTTACCCTGAACTAACGGATACCTGAGCGAAAAGTCCTGTCCCATACGCACCATAGCGTCATAAACGGACGCGTCACCGTGCGGATGATATTTACCCAGAACGTCGCCGACGGTGGTTGCCGACTTTCGGAAATCACCCTCATACAACAGTCCCGCATCATACATATCGTACAGAATACGTCTGTGAACAGGTTTCATACCGTCGCGCACATCCGGCAGCGCACGGCTTACGATAACGCTCATAGCGTAATCTATATAAGCCTTTTTCATCTCGCTGTTTAAATCAACGCCCACGACCTTCTGATTTTCTATCACGGACATATCAAGTTCTTTTTCTTTGGATTTTTTAGCCATATTATGACCTTTCCTTTCCTGTTTTAGCCGATAAAGCTTTTTTCAGACAATCTGACAATCAATACTTTAATTATAACACATTTTATAGATAAATGCAAGTTTTTGCGCCCGATTATGAGCAGACAAAAACAATTCTTTCATCGTTGCTGTCCGGTGCGTCAAACGTGAACGGACGGTATGTGTCAATTTTTTCAAACCCTGCTTTTTTGAGCAATATTCTCAGTTCTTTTTCCGAGTATGCACGCTGCAAATGTCGTTCTTCAAAACGGCGGTATTTTTTGCCCTCACGCACAAAAAACGTGAGAAACATATCGGAAATATTTTTTTCTTCCAGATACCTGTTCTGCCATGTGTAGAAAACATTTTTGCCGGGATACACAATCGTGTCTGAACCGATTACCTCACGGAGCTTATACCGCGTGCTTATATCAAACACAAACAGAGCGTCGTTATCCATAAAGCAGGTTTTCATTTTAGTAAACATATTCAAAAGTGCACGCGGTGATATGACATAATTTATACCGTCAATCATGGATATAAACGCACCCATAGTTCCGTACAAATCAAGAGAGGTCATATTCTGATTAAGATAGAGAATATCCAGTCCCTCCGATTTATCGCGCGCGATATTTAACATATCCTCCGAAATATCTATACCCGTCATGTCATAGCCGCGCCTTGCCAAAGGGATTGTAACGCTGCCCGTTCCGCAGGCCAAATCGCATACAAGGTCGGGATTTATGCCGTATTCGGAAAAAATATTTTCGATATAATCCGCAATGCGTTCATAGTTTATATCGCGGTGCATAAGCGTATCATAAACCTCTGCAAACTCACCGTAGCTTTTCATTTTTTAATCCCTTTCCGATTCTTTCAGACGTTTTATGACCAAGCCGTAGCCGTCCTCGCCGTAATTTATGCACTTGCTCACGCGGCTTATGGTTGCGGTGGACGCGCCGGTTTTTGACGCAATATCCGAATACACCTTTTTATCCGCAAGCATCATGGCAACCTCCATGCGCTGGCTCATTGACTTAATCTCCGCAATCGTGCATAAATCGCTGAAAAAACTGTAACATTCGTCAACCGTTTTAAGGCTTAAAACAGCTTTCATAAGCAAATCCGTATTTTCATTTTTCAAATCCTTCAAGGTTTACCAATCCTTTCCTTAGGAATTCATACTAATATTATACCACTTTAACTTATGAAAGTAAACATATTTATAAAAAAAACTGAGGTAAACACCGCAAAAAAATGTTTACCTCAGTTTTTTAATTACTTTCACATATCTGCCGCCCTGCATTATTTATCGAATAATTGTCGTTATAGATAAGCTCGGAAACCTTTACAAATTCATATTTTTCGGACAGTAACGATATAATTTCGGGCAATACCTGTGCGGTCAGCTTTGTTCCGTTGTGCATAAGTATTATGTCGCCCTTTTCGGTTTTTGAGATACGCTTTTTAATGCTGTCCGCCGTTGCGTCCCTGACATAGTCCAGACCGTCAACCGACCATTGTATGTACGTTCTGCCGCTGTCCTCCGCCGTCTGCACAACCGTATCGTTATAGCCGCCCGACGGTGCGCGCATAAGCTTCATTTTCTGACCCGTAATGCCCTCGACAACCGCATCGCACTTATCCAGATCTGCCGTTATTGCCGCCGGAGTCATTTTTGTATAATCGGCATGATTATACGAATGATTGCCCAAATCATGCCCTTTTTCACAGATTTTCCTTACGCTTTGCGGATACTTCTTCGCCCACGTACCCGTGACAAAAAATGATGCTTTTATATTGTAATCATCAAGCGTTTTGAGTATATCGTCCATGTCGCTGTCATTCCACGCACAGTCAAAGGTCAGCGATATTTTGTTATCATTGCGTTCCACGCTGTATATGGGTATTTTGCGGCTGTTGTCACTGAATGTTTCACGTGAGCCTGTACACCAAAAATAAACCGCCGGAATAAGTATAAGCGCCGCTGCGGCAGCGGCTATATATCTGAATTTAACTACAAAAACCTTCAAAAAACACACCGTCCCTTTAATATGGCAATTACCATATTTATATTCGGAATGGTGTGTATTTATGACATTTAATTTTTGCCGTTTTTAAGGCTTTCAAGCCAGATAATAAGTGCCGACATATCCGCCGGAGAAACACCCGAAATTCTCGATGCCTGACCGAGTGATTTCGGCTTAACCTTATTAAGCTTCTGTCTTGCTTCAAGCCGCAGACCGTGAATTTCGCCGTAGTCCTGGTTTTCGGGCAAAAGCTTGCGTTCCATTTTTGCAAACTGCTCCACCTGCGAAAGCTGACGGTCTATATAGCCTTTGTATTTTATCTTGATTTCGGCTTCCTCCATTACGTCAGCCGAAAGCTCAGGTCTTTCCGTATCGGCTTCGGCAAGCTTTTCGTAATCAAGTTCTGGTCTGCGCAAAAGCTCGCACAGCCGCACGCCCGTCTTTATGGGCGCTGAGGAATATTTTTCAAGAATGTGATTCACCGATTTCGGAGTGATAACCGTCTTTGATGCACGCTCTATTTCCTCATCAATGCGTTTTAATTTTTCAAGAAGTCTGTTATAGCGTTCCTCGTTTATAAGTCCGACTCTGTAACCTATCGGCGTAAGCCTTTCATCGGCATTATCCTGTCTGAGCAGCAAACGGTATTCGCTTCGCGACGTCATCATTCTGTAAGGCTCATTCGTACCCTTTGTAATCAAATCGTCAATAAGCGTTCCGATATATCCGTCCGAACGGCTCAATATCATGGGTTCTTCGCCTTTAAGCTTTAAAGCCGCATTTATTCCGGCAACAAGTCCCTGCGCCGCCGCTTCTTCGTAACCCGAGGTTCCGTTAAACTGCCCTGCTCCGTAAAGACCGGAAATATTTTTAAATTCAAGCGTTGCGTAAAGCTGCTGCGGATCGCAGCAGTCATATTCGATAGCATACGCGCTGCGCATGATTTCCGCGTGTTCCAGTCCCTTGACGCTCCTGTACATTTCAAGCTGAACGTCCTCCGGCAGACTTGTGGAAAATCCCTGCGCATACATTTCATTCGTGTCAAGTCCCATAGGCTCAATAAAAAGCTGATGGCGCGGCTTGCCCTTAAAACGCATGATTTTATCCTCGATCGACGGACAGTACCTCGGCCCTATGCCCTCGACATAGCCGCCGTACATAGCCGAACGCTCGATATTATCCATTATAATTTTATGGGTTGTTTCATTTGTATACACAAGATAGCAGCGAACCTGCTCTTTTTTGATTTCGGGACTTTCAAACGAAAACGGAACAATCTTTTCGTCGCCCTCCTCAACCTCCATTTTGTCAAAATCGAGGGATTTTGCGTGTATTCTTGCCGGTGTTCCGGTTTTAAAGCGCCTGAGCTCCACACCGAGATTTTTAAGGCTTTCGCTCAATTGATTTGCCGGAAACATTCCGTCCGGCCCGCTCTCGCGCGAATAACTGCCGATAAGAATTTTTCCTCGCAGATATGTTCCCGTAGCGATAATTACCGCTTTTACCTTATATTCGCAGCCTGTATGCGTAACAACTCCGCATACTTTTCCGCCGCAAACCTTTATATCAACTATTTCCGCCTGCTTGATTTGCAGATTTTCCGTTTCTTCAAGACGTTTTTTCATTTCGAGATGATAACGCCCGCGGTCAATCTGCGCACGCAGCGAATGTACCGCCGGACCTTTGCCGCGGTTAAGCATTTTCGACTGAATAAACGTCGCATCGGCAGCCTTTCCCATTTCGCCGCCGAGAGCGTCAACCTCGCGGACAAGATGCCCCTTTGCTGTTCCGCCTATACTCGGATTGCACGGAAGATTTCCGATTGCGTCAAGACTTATTGAAAACAAAACCGTTTTAATACCCAGTCTTGCACAAGCCATTGCCGCTTCTGCACCGGCATGACCGCCGCCTATGACCGCCGCCTCATATTCTCCGAGTACCATTATTTATTAACCTCCGAACTGCTGCCTTTCTTTAATTTATCCGCAATGGAATCGTCAAATACGGGAGCTTCTTCTTCGAGAATATTTCCCTTTTCCTCACGTTCTTTTTTCTTTGCCGCGGCAACCAATCCGCGCATACAGCGTGCCGCATAGAACTCGGACGCAAAGCGCGTAAAGAACATTCCGATAAGCATCGTTAATATAAACGCAGCTATCGGATTGCCGATATACATAAATATTACGCCTGTCACTCCGACGCTCAGAATTGTGAGCAGTAAATTCATCGGCAGCTTTCCCAGCGCAAACAACAGCGCATTTTTCATAAGCTGCTTTACCGTACATTCAAACGTGACCATAATCTGGTATATGTAAAAATGCATCCAGCCGACAACAAACGTCAGAACAATCATAAGATAGAAAGGTATTCCGAAAATTGTGCCGCCGTCGCCTATCTTCATATAATAAAATCTAAGCGCCACTGATGCAAGCAGAAGATATACCACATCAAAAAGCACGATAATCATTGACTGTTTAAAGTTTTCCTTAAACTTGTCCCAGCCGTCGGACATAATCCATGCGTGCTGATGATTTGTGAAGCATTTTACTATGTAAGCATACGATGCCGATGCGGGGCCGCTGCCGAGTATGAAAAACGTCGCTGATGCAAGCATTACATTTATATGCAGAACGGCAAGCTGAATATTTCCGGCATCAGCCTCCGCACCCTGCGCTTTTTCAAGCAAGCCGCCTATCGACGACACATACGGGCCGAAAAACACTACAAGCAGCACAATCCATATCAGGCTTGCTAGTGTGTAAACGGCATTTGCGCCGAGAATTTTTGAAAATTTGCGAAATGCAATTTCCCAGTAGAGGAAAAACCCTTTTTTCTCCGGTTCATCTTTTGAAACGCCCTTACCCGGCTTTAAATAGCTATTAAATAATCCCATTATTTACTCTGTCCTTTCAAAATTTCACGTATATATAAATATTTTATCACAAATATCGGCTATATACAAGAACAAAATATAAATTTTTTTTAAATGATTGCAGCTCACGCCGAAAAAAACAAAACGCACCCAACGATGTAACGATGTACACCGAATGATGCGTTTTGTTTGAAGCCGGAAGATTTTACTGCTCCTCTTTTACTTAATCTGCAAACGTATTCTGTCTGCAACCATAGCTATAAATTCAGAATTGGTGGGCTTTCCCTTACCGGTATGAATTGTATAGCCGAAGATTTCGTTCATTGTTTCGGGCTTACCTCTTGTCCACGCAACCTCAATAGAATGTCTGATTGCGCGTTCAACTCTGCTCGCCGTTGTATTGTAGGCATGAGCAATTTCCGGATAAAGCTGTTTTGTTATATAATTCAGCATATCCATGTTTTCCACAACCATCATTATTGCGGTTCTTATGTACTGATAACCCTTTATATGCGCCGGAACGCCAAGCTCATGTATGAACTCCGTTACCAGTGTTTCGAGGTCGAAATCCTTTCGGGTTTGTGTGGCTTCGCTTTTTCCCGCGCAGACAATATCCCTTATAGCCTCCGCCACGCGTTCACAGCTTTGCGGCTTTAATAAATAATAATCCGCACCGAGCTCCATGGCATTTTCAATTGTTCTTTGTAGCGCAGATACCGAGTAGACAATAACCGCAGGCTTTTCGCTGAGCTGTTTTATTCTTTTCATAACGCCCATTCCGTCAAGCTTAGGCATGACCATATCCAGAATTATTACATCGGGATTTGTTTCAAGTATCAATTCCCACGCTTCTTCACCGTCACTTGCTTTCGCTGCGGTAAACATATCGTTCTGAATATTGATATGGTCTGCAATCTCTGTTGCTAATGCCTTATTGTCGTCTGCTACAAGTACTGCTAATTTATTATTTTTCATTTTAGTTGGTCTCCTGACTCTGTTATATATTTTTGAAAATTTAAGGTATTTTTACACATTGTGCTAATCGCTCCCATTAATTTCCTTTGATGTGCTTATTTTACCACACATTCGAAACAAAATCAAGAGTTTTTTTGGTTTTTTTTACCATTTTATTAAATTTCTTTGTCTTTTTCATACTTCTATGTTACCATCCTTCCTCAATACGACAAATTTCATCCTTTTTTTCTTCCCGTTCACCGTTTTACCATTCCGTTTCGGCTGCCGCCTTAATCAGGCTGCAGCAGTTTTCCAAATCTTTTATGTCAATCATCTCCGACGGTGAATGTATATACCGTGCCGGCAGAGATACCGCTCCGGTTTTTATTCCGGCTCTTGTGAGATGAATTGCTCCTGCATTTGTACCTCCTTCCGTCATAATTTCGAGCTGATACGGAATACCGTGTGTTTTTGCCGTTTCGATAAGCTTTATGCGCACATCTGCGTCACATATAACCGAACGATCCATAATCTTAACGGCTGCTCCTTTCCCTTTTTTCACCACCATTGCCGACGCTGACGGCACATCTCCCGTATCGGTAACGTCCACCGCTACCGCAAAATCGGGATTAATTGCGAATGCCGCCGTTTTTGCGCCTCTTAAACCGATTTCCTCCTGTGAGGAAAACACAAAGTACAGGTCGTTTTTACTATTCTTTATATTCTGTATAGTTTTTATCAGAATATAACAGCCTGCACGATCGTCAAGCGCCTTTGATACCACTGTGTTTTTTGTAATATTGATCTCTCCCGCAAACACAGCCGTATCTCCTGCAGAAACGGTCTCCGAAGCGTTTGCGCAGTTATCTGCGCCAATATCTATATAAAGCTTTTCAAGCATCGGTTTCTTATTAAATTCCTCTTCTTCACAGCCGATAACGCCGACTGTTCCGTTTTTGAAGCGTACGCGTCTCCCAACCAAATGGCGCACGTAAAGTCCGCCTATATTTCGGAAGCGTATAAAACCGTTTTCATCAATATAGGTAACGATAATACCTATCTCGTCCATATGAGCGTCAAACATAACCTTTTTGCCGCCGCCGTTTATATGTGCGATAAGATTTCCCATTGCGTCTGTAAAGACCTCATCGCAGTATTCTTTTATTTCGTTTTCTATAACCGCACGGATTTCCGATTCATCACCGGAAACACCGTCTGTCTGAGTAAGCCTTTTTAATAATTCCATTCGCCGAGTTCCTCCAAAATGCGCGCCGTCAGCGCCGACGCCTCCTCAATGTCTCGTTTATCCATCATGCACATCGGTGTATGCGAATACCTGCACGGAATACTTATGCTTACTGCCGCACAGCCCTCCGCCGCGGTCTGAACGGCATTTGCGAGAGTTATTCCTCTGTTTTTGCCGCCGCTCTGATACCCTCCGGTATTTTCCGCCGCTTTTCTTACGCAGCTTACCAGTTCCGCATTCTTTACCGAATACTTATCTGCCGTATCAATAATCACTCCGCCGCCGAGAGCCGCCGCTTTTTCTTCGCCGCTCACTCCGTACATATCGGCGGATTCCTCCGTTGTTACAACCACAGTCAAATCGGGGCGTATGCGGTGCGCTGCGGCAGCCGCTCCCCTCGCGCCCGTTTCGCGCTGTGCGGAAAACACAAAATACGTGTCGTATTCACATTCCGTATCCATCGCATTTATAAGGCACGCACAGCCCATGCGGTCAAGCGCCTTGCCGCGTATGCGTTTTCCTATATCGTAAAATTCGCTGTCAAACGCTATATAATCGCCTAACGAAACTCTTTTTTCGGCGTCTTTTTTTGAGGACGCGCCTATATCGACAAACAAATCCTCAACGTCGACGGTGCTTTCGCGCTCGCTCTTTTTTTGCAGATGAATGGCTTTCATTCCTATTATGCCTTTTTCGCCGTCACCTATCACTACTTTTTTTGAGATAATAACCCTGTCATCTGTTTTTCCGACGCTTTTGATTTTCAGATACCCTTTGTCGGTAATTTCGGAGACAATAAAGCCTGTTTCGTCCATATTTGTGATAAACATTATTTTTTTGCCGCTTTGTCTGCCTTTTTTCAGTGCAATTACGTTTCCGAGCGCATCGACGGTTATTTCGTCCGCTTTGTCCGAAATTTTTTCCGTTATCAGTTTTCTCACTTTATCTTCATTTCCGCTGACACCGTTTACGGCGCTGAGTTCTCTCATAAGTTCAGCCATGATATATCCTCCCCAATGCCCTTTATGAAGCATACAAGAAGCTTCGATACGGCGGTCACGTCCGAAATATCCAATGTTTCAACAGAGGTGTGCATATATTTGAGCGGTATTGACAGCAGTGCTGTCGGAATACCGTCTGCAGACACCTGTATTTCCCAAGCGTCCGTACCCGTATTGCCGCCCTCCACCTCAATTTGCAGTTTTATTTTGTTATCTGCGGCGGTTTTTCTCAAACGCTCCGTAAGCTTTGGGTGAAGATTGGGTCCGACGGCTATAACCGCACCCTTGCCCGTTTCAAAAGCTTCCGCCGAGTTATCCGGCGTTATTCCGTGAGTAACGTCTATTGCCACCGCCATGTTGGGATTTATCGCATATGAGGTTGTTTTTCCTCCGCGGCAGCCTACCTCCTCCTGTACAGCCGCAACTGCGTACACATCAGCATTAAGCCTTTCACTGTCAAGCTTTTTCATAACGTCTGCCAGAATCGCAACGGAAGCGCGGTCATCGAGAGTTTTGCCGCTCCACTGATTTTTGCCAAGTCTGCCGACCGACTGCGCTATCGTGATACTGTCTCCTACCGTCACAAGCTCCCTGACTTCATCTGCATCAAGACCCGTATCAACCGCCATATCCTTTATTTTTACGCTTTTTCCGTTTTCGATAAGATGCGAAGGTTTAATTCCTATCACACCCGAAATATCCCTTTTGCCGTGAACGGTCACTTCAAGCGACGGTAAAATTCTGCCGTCAACTCCGCCTACATTTGCAAAGGTTATAAACCCCTCGTCCGTAACGGAGGTTGCTATAAGACCGATTTCATCGCAATGAGCCTCAATCATAACGGAGGGTGCGTTTTTAATTCCGCACCGTTTTACCGCAATCACGCTGCCAAGACTGTCTATTCTCACTTCATCGGCATACGGACTGAATATATCGGCTATTTGCTTGTTGAGCCGATATTCAAATCCCGATATTCCTCTTAAATCGCTTAATTTTTTTATCAGACTGCGCATTAAATCTCCTCTAATTCATTTACGAGCTTTTTAAATAAATTGCCGCGCTCCTCGAAATTTCTGAATGCGTCAAAGGAAGTGCTTGCCGGCGACAGCAGCACAACATCGCCGCTTACCGCTCTGTTCCTTGCCGCATCTACCGCTTCGGCATAGTTCTTTGCATATATGACCTCAACGCTGTCCGCTTTGCCGGTCTTTTTTAATGCCTCATATATTTTATCCGAGGTTGCTCCTACTAAAACTAGTGTTTTAACGTGTTCAGCAATAGCCGGTCCTACCGCATCGTATGGTATTCCCTTGTCTTTTCCGCCGGCAATCATGATTACCCTCTGCGGGAACACGTTAAGAGTATTTACGGTTCTGTTCGGGCTTGAATCAATTGAGCTATTGTAATACCTAACGCCGTCAAGCGTACGTACAAGTTCAATGCGATGCTCCACTCCTCCGAAGCTTTCTGCCACTGCACGTATGGTATCCACGCTCACAAGCCCTTCGGTTACGGCAATCGCCGCCATGTAATTTTCAACATTATGCATCCCCGGCAGCTTTATATCGTTTATATCAAGCGCCTTTTCACCAGAACGCATTATAATATCTCCGTCAAGCCATACGTTTGCCTTTTTCGTACGCGAAAACATTTTTACGTTAGAATGTGCCAGAGGCAGCAGCGCCGCGCAATCGGCATTATCCGCATTAAGAACAAGTATACCGTCCTGCGACATATGCGTAAAAATATTTGTTTTTGCTTCGATATATTCGGAATAGTCCTTGTGCCAGTCGAGATGGTTGGGGCTCAGATTCGTTATAACTGCCCGTTCGGGAGATTTCTGCATAGTGTGCAGCTGGAATGAAGAAAGTTCGAGAATTACCCAGTCGTTTTCCGTCATGCCGTCCGTTTCCGCAAGAAGCGGATTTCCTATGTTACCGCCAAGCCATGTCTTATATCCCGACTGCGTCATAAATTTATGGATGATTGTTGTGGTGGTTGTTTTTCCGTCGCTGCCCGTTACGGCTATTATATGCGACGGACATACTTCAAAAAACATCTCCATTTCGGAGGTGATTTTTGCGCCGTTTTTCCTTGCTTTTTCAAGCTGCGGTACATCGTACCTCATACCCGGCGTTTTAAATATAATTTCGTCCGTCAGATTATCGAGATAATCCTCGCCAAGCCGAAATTGTATTCCCAGCCTTTCACATTCCGTATATTTGTCTCCGAGCCAGTCTCTGTCGTGCTTGTCGCACGCCGTTACAATTGCTCCGTTTGAAACAAGGTACTTTATCAGCGGCAGATTTGAAATGCCTATTCCGATTACCGTTACCCGTTTACCTTTTATATTTTGCTTAAATTCTTCAAGCTTAGTCATTTTTTATCGCTAAATCCTTTCAAAAATTTCAGGAATTTCAAGAAAATTATACCCAAGAAAATTTCTTCGGCGGATAATTTAGTTTATCCTGTTGTGATTACTTCTGTTTTTTCGCAATTTCTCAGCAATAACATTATACAAAATCTTCCTTGAGTTGTAAAGCCTAAATATACTAATAAAATGAAAATGTAACATTTTTGTATGTACATCAAAACAACTGTAAAAATTGTGCAAAACAAACAAAACGCATCACACGATGTACATATGTACTCGATTTTCTGCATTACCGTACAATCCTTCGACTGCCGGCAATTGCAGAAATGATGCGTTTTGTTTTGCAGTTAAATGACATAAAAATTACACATATTGGAGTTAACCCCTTGTATAAAATTCGGATTAAGCATCCAAAAGTCCTATAACAGCTTATTACTGTTTATTATTTTACTGTTTTGTCCGCTGTCTTTCTTGTTGTTGTTTTCTTAGCCGTTTCTTTTACCGCTGTGCTCTCCTCAGCTTTTGCGGGAGCTTTCTTCGGCTCTGCCTTTTTCGGCTCTGCCTTTTTCGGTTCAGCCTTTGCGGGAGCTTTCTTCGGCTCTGTTTTCTTTGTCTCTGCCTTTATCGCTGTCTTTTTCGGCGCTGTTTTAGCCGCTGATTTTGTCTCAGCTTTCTTGACAGGCTTTTTCGGCGCTGACTTCTTAGCCGCTGATTTTGTCTCGGCTTTCTTTTCCGCACTCTTTCCCAAAGCTGCTTTTTTAACCGGTGCTTTTATTGCGTTTTTAAATTCAGCTGCTTTTTCAAGATTGCCCTTTACTGTAATTGTTCCTTTTTCTATTTCCTTCTCCGCTGTTGTCTTGCCGTCCAGTACAGAAGATATTGCCGCTCTTGAAGCGTCAATCACAGCGTCATTGTCTCTGTAATCGTACGGTTCAACCTCCAGCACACCGCCTCTTACCGCAGCATAAAACGTTCCGCCGCAATCTTCGTCGCTGAAAGTAATTTGAAGTGCCATGTCTTGCAGCTTTGATGCATCTACGTTTGCGAATTTTGTCTTAATTCTTTTAAATGCCTGTTCAAATGTCATTACATTTTCCTCCTTCTATTGAAACCGTAATGTTTGCAATATTATTGTTAAAAGCCTGTTTTGAAACGTTCTGCATAAAATGCAGCAGCCATGGCTTTTTTACATTTATATTATACTATATGCCGTAAATATTGTCAATCCTCTAAAATATGCAAATCCTCTGCTTTTTTAGGTGTATTTTTTAGTATTATTCCCAAAAAAAGACGAAATTATACGCTTACAGCTCCGCAATTGCCTCAACTTCAAGCAAAACGCCCTTCGGGAGCTTTGCCACCTCAACGCACGAACGTGCCGGAAACGGCTCTGTGAAATAAGATGCGTAGATTTCGTTTATTTTGCCGAAATCGTCCATATTCTGAATGAATACGGTTGTTTTTATAACCTTGTCAATGCTTGTGCCTGCCGCTTCAAGCAGATTTTTTACGTTTGTAAACGCCTGATTTGCCTGTGCCTCCACGCCCTCGGGAATTTCGCCGTTTGACGGATTTACCGGGATCTGTCCCGATGCAAAGACGGTATTGCCGCTTATTATCGCCTGTGAATACGGGCCTATTGCCGCAGGTGCGTTATTTGTTTTTACTTCTTTCATTGTCATTACCAACCTTTCGTTGTGCCGAAGCACGCTTTTGTAAATTTATCGGCTAAGACAGCCGTATCAAATAGCAAACCATGCTGAAAAATACGTAAAATCCCAGCATCATTGCATACATGATTTTCCCTGCCGGTTTTGAAATCCATTCCGACTTTAACGCCTCATAAGTAAGCACAATCCAGCTTACCGCACCGCACAGCAGCAGTATTGTGAGCGCCGTTGACGAAAATATGCTGAAAACCGCTCCGATAACGCCGAGAACGGTCAATGGTATTCCCGTCAGCACCAGCCGCTGAGAAAAATCCCAAAACGGTGTACGCAGCTTGAATATCAGACGGTTTATGCCGTAAAATATGCCGCTGTACACAAAAAACAATATAATACCCGTAACCGCGCCCGACAAAACAGCCATAAACATATTTGCCAGATTTATATATCCGCCCGTTCCGTTAAACGCCAAAAGCGATGCCAGAATTGCAAACGGCCCTCTGCGCACATTACTCATAATAAAATAAACGCACAGGCTGATTACCGCTCCCATTGCCGCCGATATTGCAATCACTCCGCCCTTGCCTATATCGGTCGGATTCATTATCATATCCACAGGTGAGAGTATGAACCTTTTTATAACAGCGAATAAATTTGCAAAAAAGCTATTCGTGTTGTTGTACTTAACACGCTGTTTCATTTTGTGTCTGTCCCACGCGTGCTTTATTTTGCTCTCTTTTTTTGTGTAACCTGTCCGGTATGTGCCGTTCGTTCCGTCAAAACCGGAATTATCATTAGCTGTGCCGGCTTTTGTGTCGTTTTGAGCATCGGCGGTCTTTTCCGCCTTTGCCCTTCTGTGTGCAGCGCTTTGAGGGCAGTCGCACTGTTCGCCTTCTTTAAGCTCTTTTCCGCAATAAATACAGCTTCTCATGTCTGTCTCCGTCCTTTTGCAACTTATATTATTTATATAATATATCCGCACAGAAAAAATGTCAACATAATAACTGTAAACAAAATGTAAACTATTTATTCAATCTTTTTTCAAATTCGCGCATGGCGTCATCATGCACCATTTCGGTACGCCTGTAAAGCTTAAAGGTTACTCCGTCTATCGCCGTTTCATACTCCGGCATTTCCTCATACGCCACGGCAAAATCGGCATATGCTTCAAAGCTCTTAACCGCTTCGGTAACCGTCGTCTGCCTGCCCTCCGGCAGATGCGTCTGCGCCGGAAATGCGGCAAGAATATAGTTTACATTATAGAACGGCGTCATATCCGTATCGCGCGAATCAACCTGCGGCAGCGAAACAATATAATCGCTGCGGCTTGATTTTATTCCGACCGACGGCTCGGCATTTTTGAAAACATCTTCGTTAAATTTAAACGATGATGCCAATATTCCGAGAGTTTTATTCTGCGGCACTGCCTTATCAAGCTTTCGTTTAAGCGAAATAATTTCGTTTATGTCGCTGCGCGACTGCGGCAGCATCGAAAAGTCGGGAATCAGTGCATAGTGCTTAATTTCGCTTATTGAACCAGGCTGAACGCGCGGAATATATAAATTTGCCGTACTTATTACCGCAAACGCACACACCGCCGCAAACATTTTTACATTCGTTATATACTTTAAAAGAATTATCACAAGCATTATCACAGACGGCATATACAGCAGAAGATGCTGCTGACCGTGGGTTTGTGTAAGCGCAAACATGACAAAGCACACAAGCATTTGTATCCACATAAATACCGTTCTGTATTCCTGCTTTTTCACAGCCGCAGCAATACTTGCCGCAGCCAGCGCCGCTATAAACAAAGCTCCCGTATAGCGCGTCAGAAGCTTCAAATCCGTACCAATCGAAAATTTATAGCCGGAATACAGATTTCCGTAGTCTCTTAATAATATGTTAAAGAGAAAATCCTTAAATGCAAAGCACAAAAGCGCAGCCGCCGCAATGCAGGTGAATAAAACGGGAATCTTTTTGCGTTTAAATATCAGACTGTCCGCCGCCATTGCCGTAATAAACGAAACCGCAAAAAACGCATACCACCTGCGCCATATCATCATAAGCACAAGCAAAATTCCGATTATCGTGTAACGAAGATATATTTTCTTATCACCGCCAAACCACAGCGCATAGCAGACCAGTCCCAAAAACACGCCGCCTATATCGACAAACCCGATAAGCGTTATAAACAGCAGCAGCGGACACGTAAGAAACGTAATCAACAGCGTTATCCACGGCGCTTTTCCAATGCGTTTTGCTATATAATATACCATTGCAAAGCACGGAACAAGATAAACGTTTACCAGTCCCAATATATACACAAGCCTTGATTCACCGAACCATTTCACAAGGTATGCGCTCACAATTCCGGCAGTATAATTATAATCCATACTGCCTATTGATAACCATATGTTTTTCCAAAAATCCGCCTCGCCTATGCTTTTCGCCATATTTCGTGCAATATCCCAATAAGTGGCATCATCCCAAAAATATATATTTCTGCTTTTTGTTACATAAATCACCGCTATAAAATTAATTGCCATAAGCGCAAGCAAAAAATAAAAAATACCGAAAAAATCTCTGCCTTCGTATTCTTCATTCTTTTCCGCCTTGTCAAGCTCGCTGAAAACAGTACGGCGTCCCATTTGTTGTTCCTTCCTTTCAGTTTTTATTCAAAAAGAGATACAATCTCATCGTCTGTCAAATCGGAAAAAGTTTCGCTGTTCACACGTATTATATCATCTGCAAGCAGTCGTTTTTTCTCCTGTAATTTCAGAATTTTTTCCTCAATCGTGCCTCGCGCGGCAAGCTTTATAATCTGCACCGCTTTTGTCTGACCTATTCTGTATGCACGGTCGCTCGCCTGTTCCACCGCCGCGGGATTCCACCACGGGTCATAATGAATTACCATGTCCGCGCCTATCAGATTAAGCCCCGTTCCTCCGGCTTTTAACGATATTAAAAACACATCGCGTTCGCCGCCGTTAAAGCGGTCGGCAATCTCGGCTCGTTCGTAGGGCGGAGTTTTTCCGTCCAGATAAAAGCTTTTTATGCCTGTTTCGTCAAGCTTTTCGCGAATTATCTCAAGCATTGAGGTAAACTGCGAAAATATCAGCAGCCTATGTCCCGACTCCACCGCGCTCTGCGTCAGCTCGATAAGCATTTCAAGCTTTCCGCTGTCGTGCCTGTAGCCCTCGTCAAACAGCGACGGATGACAGCATATCTGCCTTAGCCGCATAAGCAGCGACAAAATGCGTATTTTTCCGCTGCCGCCCTCCGAAAGTGCGGCAAGGGTTTCGTTTTTTGCCGTTGCCAGATACGATACGTACATCTGCTTCTGATACGGAGTCAAATCCGCATACATCGTATTTTCAATCTTTTCCGGCAGCTCCTTTAAAACGTCCTTTTTCATTCGCCGCAGAATAAACGGGCGTATGCGCGCCTTGAAATCCGCAGTTGCCGCTTTATCCTCCTCTTTTGTGACCGGAGTGTCGTAACGCTGCCGAAATTCCGTAAGTCCGTACAAATATCCGCGCATTACAAAATCAAATATCGACCACAGCTCCGTAAGAGAATTTTCTATCGGCGTACCTGTCAGTGCAAATTTGTTTTTTGCCGATATTTTTTTCACGCTTTTTGCGCTCATGGTACGCGGATTTTTTATGTGCTGCGCCTCGTCTATAAAACAAAACGCAAATTCCGTACCCGAATAAAGCTGTATGTCGCGCCTTATTGCGGGATAGGAGGTTATTACAAATTCATAATTGCTTATGTTCTTTATTGCACTTTCGCGGTCTTCACGCGTTCCGTCGATTATAAGCGCCGCCGCATCGGGAATAAATCGCTCGATTTCGTTAAGCCAGTTATACACAAGCGAACTCGGCGTAATGATAAGCGTAGGCTTATCCGGCTTTTCGCCGTGAACAAACGCCAGAACCTGCAAGGTTTTACCCAATCCCATATCGTCCGCGAGTATTCCTCCGAACCCCAGTGAAGAAAGCTGTTTAAGCCATTTTACGCCGTCACACTGATATGAACGAAGAACGTTTTCAAGCCCCGGCGGAATTTTCGGTTCCGCCTTGCGTATGCTTTCGATGTAGTTTTTAAAGCTTTCCTCCTTCTCAACGCTTTTTAAAGCGTCGAGGTAAAGCGCCTGATATTTCGGAACAAGCTTTTTTCTTTTTCTCAACTCGCTCTCGCTGAAATCAAGCCGTGCAAACAAAGACAAATCCTCTTTTTGCGGACTGTTCTGCAAATCGATAAACCTGCCGTCCTCCATTCTGTAAAATGAACGCTTTAATTTCACCGCATTCAGTATGCCGATTATCTGTTCCGAGGAAAGATTGCTTTCAAGCTCGGTTTCAAGCAGGTCGATTTTATCGTTATACGAAACGGACGCTTTTATTTCAAAATCGTCATAGCCTTTAAGGCTGTTAAATCGGTCGGAGGCAAATATCTCCGCATTAAGCGACAGCAGCGGCAATTCAAATGTAATGAAATCGTATATCAAAGCATCGTCTGACATATAGTATGTGCCGTCCGACAAGTCAAAATGCTCGAACGAATCCGTAATTTCACGTTCGGCACGGTAATCGCGTATAACGATTTTTCTGCCCTCCGGCTTTTCGTCAGGAATACGCAGCACAATATTACCGTAGCTTACGGTAACAACGGCGCTTATCCGTCTGCCCTCGACGTCCAGATATACCTTGAATTCAGGATGTTCATTTACAATAAGTTCGTCCACTCCCTGCATAACAACGCCGTGTCTGCCTTTCAGATTCGGAAGAATATCCGCCGCAAAACGTATGGTATTATCGCCTTTAAATCCGATTTGTGTCCTGTTTTCCGTTTTCAGCGCACGGTAAACGGGCATAAAATATCTGCGCCATTCATGGCTTGTACGGTAAATAATACTCTCATACAAAAACCACCGTCCGTCGCGCGTAAGCGCACAGCCGCGCTCGCTCACCGACAAGCCTATTTCACCCTCCGCTGCCTCGATATCTATCAGTATATCGGGGTCGTCATTTTTAAGCTGAACATCGCTCACAGTCATTCCGTCAAATACAAATGTGAAATCAATGTCCTTTAACAGCGGAAAAATCCTCGCTGCGGTTTTTTCGCCGAACGGCGTGCGGTATACCGCCTTGGAATACATTGTATTCTGCACCGTGCGCATCTCATACGCTTCGGCAAGAATATCTATCATGTCCCTCTGCTTATTCGGAAAATACGTTTTGTTTGGCGAATACACAGTGTGTCTGTCAAGCTTAAATTCTCTGCCATTTAAATAGCTATCCAAAAAATTCTCAATTCCGTTCATTGCGCCATTGCCGGGATCCATCGCCGCAGAATACGAAACATCGCCGTTCGGCATTGTATCGGCATACAGGATAAACCTCACATAAAGCGGCGTTTTTTCCTCCGCAAATTCCGCATATTCATTGCAAAGCATACCTGCAAGGCGGTCGTTTTCATCAGTATAGCCTGCCCCCTCCAAAAGCTCCGACTGCCGCTGTTTAAGCGCCGCCACAATATGCTTGCACATCGAACCCATTGTTTCGTAGTAGGGACAGGTGCAAAAATAGTCCTTCGGTTCATTGCCCGAAAATTTTATCTGCACATTATACAGCTCCGTACCGTCCACAACAGCGCTTATCATATCGTCACTGCGTTTCCTCAGATGCACTCTGCCCTCGCGCAGATATTCCAGTCCGCGCTTATAAATGGTTGCCGAACAGTGTTTTTTTATAAGCTCATCAGTGATTTTCACTTTAATCTCCATTCCTTGCCGCCGAAACGCCGTTTGTTTTCACGGCGTTTTTATACTTTTTTGTATCTTTATATTATAGCATAGTTTTTTTGTTTTTACAATATTTTCGTATGATTTTTTTTGAAAAAAGGGCAAATCCGCAAAAATGCGGATTTGCCCTTTAATTAACTTTTTAACGACTTCTATTCTGCCATGTATACATCCTTGTATACAACTCCGAGCCTGTTTGCTTCGGCAACAGACGCAACGGCAACATCTATGATGTTCCCTCTGACCGCGCTGCCGCAGTCCTCGGCGCGCCTTAAACCGTAGCCGTCAATATAGACCCAGCTTAATTTCGGGATTACATTCGGGTCAACACCAATCGTCTGACCGGGAATAATCTCACCCGCCCACGCAGTCGCATTGCCCCATATGCCGTTATCCGCATAACCCGGAGCATAGTGCGTGATCTTAAATCTTCCTAAATAGCGTCCTTTCTGCGGATCGCTGCTGACCGGTGCGTCCTCTGCGACGGTTTCCGATACTGCCGTCTGTACGGCGCAGTATTCACCGTCCGAGCTGGAAATAATTCCGAGTCCGTTTGGAACTGTAATATTTTCCGCATCGGGAATGGAAATCTTCATGGATAAATCATCCTGATTCCATGCCACGTCCAGACCGAACAATTCCGAAACTCCCCTTACGGGAACCAGCAGTGTTCCGTCGTCAACAAGTGTCGCGCTGCCGGAAAGCTCTGATTGCTTTCCTATCGAAACAGTGTCGCCGTCAGTATCCGAAAAATTATACCGCAGCGTGGCTGTGCTTTCGTTAAGCTTCAAAGCTGCGGTTATGCTCACCGGCGTCAAATCGAGACCGTATCCGCCGACTTTGCCGATTATCTGCGAGGCATAAACCTCAATCGGCTTATCGGAGGAGGAATCTGTTTTTAACGTAACGGTAGCGGTCTGCGACGGCTGATTCCAGTCGATCGTCATACCTGCCGCCTCGGCAAGCTCCCTTGCAGGAGCAAGAGTGACGCTGTTACACTGTATAGGCGCGCATTTTTCAAAGCTCACGATTTCGGGCGCTTTTCCGCAAAGCGAATCGAGCTTAACGGTAATATCCCCCTCTGCGTGTGCTGTCATGCTTACGGCTGCAAGCAATACGGCTACTGCCGATGCCGCAGCCTTTCCTAAGTGATACATTGGACTTTACCTCCTGACATTATGTATAAAAATATATGTATAAGAAGCCGCCGTTTACGGCAGCCGCTTATCAGCTGTAATTATTGAACACCGCTATATCCGTTGCCGTGCCGTCGGTAATTCTTACAAGCGCATAGCTGTATTTATATGACGAATCCCATTTTATCACGCTGTCGTCGTCATTAAGCACGGCACTCTGAATATGCGTTTTTGTTATACCCGAAATACCTCGTGCGGAAATCTCGTATCCCCGCCCGTATTTGCAGACGTAAACCACGGTATCGGGAGATATGTCAATCTCCATCGTGTCTTTTACTTTCCCGCTCTTGTTCATAAGCGATATTGTACCGTTTGATTTATCGGTGATAATTCCGAACGCATACTCGCATTTTGCGGAATTCTTCTTTCCGTACTGTGCGGCGATGCAGTTTTTCATGCCGCCGACCATACCGTTATACGTGAACAGTTTTTCAAAATTGTCGCCGTAGTCCTCATCGTTTGAGGCTATATCGTTTATATCGGGACGATAAATCAAATCTATCCGCACTACCTTTGTTTTGGAAAGATTAAAGCCTAATTTAAAGATGTCGCCCTTTTTTAAAGCCGAAGCATCGTTTCCGGCTATTGCCGAATCCTTTTCGGGAGCGGTATTTATAAGAACGTCCGAATTTATCGGAACACTTACGTTTCTTCCCTGATAATACGCCTGAACCTCATATGCGTTTTCGCCGTCATTGTTCTGTACCGAGGACAGCTTTTCAAAAACCATAAACGTATTTACCGCATCGGTACGGTCGGGATATGCGGCGGGAGTGTCCTTTGGAAAAATCGGCAGCATACCCGTGCCTGACGGTGTCGGCGTCGGTGTCACCTCAGCCTTTTCTTTAAGCGCAGACACTTCGCCGCCCTTTATGTACACTCTTTTTTCGGCAGCTGCATATTTTTCCGGCAGCTGCGCCGAAATTTTCCCGTTTTCCGGCGAAAACATATCCGAATACACCAATATGCCGTTCTCATAGCATGAAATCACAGACTGCTCCGTACTTTCAAAAACAATTTTTCCGTCATTTACGGAATATTCAATGTCAGCGGCAAAAGCGCTCATTCCCATAACTGCCGCCGCCGCTGCAATCAATAATGTTAATTTCATTTTCATTCAAACCAATCCTTTTATCTGCCGGATATGTATGCCGCAACAAACTGCTTTGCGCATCTTCCGTTTCTTCCGCCGTGATTCATCTGCCATACCACAGCCTGTTTTTCAATATCTGCGTCAATTTCAACATCATGCTTTTTAAGCATATCCGCAACAATATTTAAAAATTCTTTCTGATTCGGCGCCGAAAATACAAGGCTTATTCCGAAACGCTCCGAAAGCGACAGCGTTTCCTGGAGCTGATCATTCTTGTGAACCTCGTCTCCCTGCCTGTCCGCCCAGGATTCCTTGACAAGATGTCTGCGGTTTGAGGTTGCGTAAACCAGAACATTGTCCGGATGCGCTCTTAACTGACCCTCCATCGCGATTTTGAGCGATTTATACTCCGCTTCTTCGGGAGCAAATGATAAATCGTCCAGAAACAGTATGTATTTATGCGGTTTTGCCGAAAGCGTTTTTACAATTTCGGGCATATCCTTAATGTAATGCTTCGGGATTTCCACAAGTCTTAATCCGTCCTTTGCAAAAAGGCTTAACAGCGCCTTTACCGAGGACGATTTTCCCGTACCCCTGTCACCGAAAAGCAGGACGTTATTTGCACGCTTTCCGTTTACAAAGGCTCTTGTATTGTCGATAAGCGTTTTTTTCTGAAACTCAATGCCTATCAGTGAATCAAAATCCACCGAATCAATATGCGGAATACCGATAAATTCTCCGTCATATTTGAATGCGGTGTATTTTGCAAATGCGCCGCTGCCGAGCTTTTTATAATGAAGTATCAGCAAATCCAGCAGCTCCTGCGCGTCCTTTGCCGCGGTGAGCTTTGTCAGCGAATTTGCATATTCCTCACAAAATCCCGTTTCATTGCCGGACGGCGAATATTTAAGCTGCACGGAAAACAAATTCTTGTAAATCTGTACCATGTCGCGTTTTGCCAGCTTATACAAATCGTTTCCTATCTTTTTCCCCGACTGAGCAAGTCTTGACAGAATATTATCATCGTTCGCCAAACGCGAGGATACATACTCCCGTATGCTGCTGTCCGTAATGCCTTCTTCTTCGGCAAAACGAATTATGCCGCGCATTACCTCTATATCGTCTTTCTCTGCAATCCCCTTAATGCAGGAATCATTTTCCAGGTTGTTAAAAATTAATAAATCCACTTTTATCTGCACCTTCCGTAAAACTACTCGATTACAATTATAACACAAAGATTTCTTAATTGCAACAAAATTGTTAAGATTTTTAAGATACATAGGTATTTTGCCCTAATATCGGATATTGTTTTTGTGCATTTTTACAACAGATTTCGGTATATTCGACAAGAAATGTTACTTTTCTTTGACATACAGAAACAGCAGCCGGACTGCCCGCAAACAAATAATAACTTATTATTGGGTTGACAACCGTTAAAATAATGTGTTACAATGACTTTATCCGCAAAAGGCAATTTATTCCGCCGCGCGGCAATACAGCAGTGAAAGGATGATATTATGAAAGTAATTAACGGAGAAAGCATACCAAATCTCCCGTGGGAGGATAAACCGTCTGATTGCAAAGACGTTATATGGCGCAGCAAAAACAATCCCATAATTACAAGGGATTTTATAAAAAATTCAAACAGTATTTTTAACAGTGCGGTTGTCCCGTTTGAGGGCGGCTTTGCAGGTGTATTCAGAAGTGACGATACAATGCGTATTCAAAGACTTCATGCAGGAAAAAGCGCGGACGGCGTACACTGGGATTTGGACGATGAGCCGATACGCTTTATGAACGAGGATGGCGGATACAACGAATTTGAATACGGCTACGATCCGCGCGTATGTAAAATCGAGGATAAATATTACGTAACTTGGTGCAACGGCTACAAAGGCTTCCCGACTATCGGTATTGCCGAAACCACTGATTTCAAGACATTTATTCAGCACGAAAACGCGTTTTTGCCGTTTAACAGAAACGGTGTGCTGTTCCCTAGAAAAATCAACGGAAATTACGCAATGATAAGCAGACCGTCGGATAACGGTCATACGCCTTTCGGAGATGTTTTTTACAGTGAAAGTCCCGACATGACCTTCTGGGGCAAGCACAAGCACGTTATGAGTCCTACGGGCGGCTGGCAGTCCACAAAAGTAGGCGGCGGTCCTGTTCCGATTGAAACAGACGAGGGCTGGCTTACGATATATCACGGCGTACTTACAAGCTGCAACGGCTTTGTATACAGCGCCGGTGCGGCAATTCTCGACAGCGAAAAGCCCTGGATTGTAAAATACAGAACAAAACCGTACATAATTGCTCCGAGAGAGATTTACGAATGTGTGGGCGATGTGCCGAATGTTGTATTCCCCTGCACAAACCTCTGCGATGCGGACACAGGCAGAATCGCTGTTTACTACGGTGCGGCTGACACCGTTATCGGAATGGCTTACACAACGGTTGACGATTTGGCTAAATTCGTAAAAGAAAATTCATATTGATTTAAAGGCACGACAGCAGATTGCCTTTAATCTGCAAAACGCACCGTTCATGGTACTGCGGTGCGTTTTCTGTGTTCTGCATTGAAAGGAATGGTTATACAAATGAACAGCTTTCTCACGGTAGGAAGCAGAGTTTTGGTTTTATTTCTGCTTATTTCAATAGGCTTTGTGTGCAATAAAACCAAAATGCTTAATAAGGAAGTAAACAAAAAAATATCGGATATTGTGGTTATCATAGTAACTCCGTGTGTTATAATACAGTCGTTCCAGAGGGAATATAGGACAGATTTATTAAAGCTGCTGCTTTTGGCAATGTTTCTTTCGGCGGCGCTGCATATTGTAATGATAATTCTTTCGCGTATTCTGATGCACGACAAAAACGAAACACGCGAAAGAATGTTTCGTTTTGCAGCGGTGTTTTCAAACGCCGGATTCATGGCGCTGCCGCTTCAGGAGGCGCTGCTCGGTGCGGACGGAGTATTTTTCGGTGCGGCTTACGTGGCTTTTTTCAATATATTCGTATGGAGCTACGGCATAGTTGAAATAAGCGGTGACAAGAACCTTATCACACCGAAAAAGGTTCTGCTCTCTCCCGGCATTACCGGAGTTGCCGCCGGAATGATAATTTTTGCATTTTCAATAAAGCTGCCGTACGTGCTCTCCGCCGCCATATCGTACATGGCGGCGCTGAATGTACCGCTGCCGATGCTTGTAATCGGGTACTACCTCGGCAACACCGACATAATTGAAGCGCTCAAGGACAAAGCAAGCTACAAATGCCTGTTCTGGCGGCTTATAGGCTTTCCGTGCGTATTGCTTGCATTAATGTATTTGTGCGGCATACGGGGAAATATGCTCACATCTATGATTATTGCCGTAAGCGCACCCGTTGCCGCAACAACCACGATGTTTTCCGAAAAATTCGACAGCGATACGGGGCTTTCAGTGCGGCTGGTTTCCGTTTCAACGCTGCTGTCTATGATTACAATGCCGCTTGTGATAGGCTTGACGCAGCTTATAGCGTAATAAATTTTGAAAGGAATGTGTGTTATGGAAAAATATAATTTATGGCTTGAAAATACGTCAGACGAAGATAAAGCTGCCTTAAAGGCAATGAGTGAAGATGAAATCCGCGACAGCTTTTATAAGGAGCTGGAGTTCGGAACGGGCGGACTGCGCGGAATTATGGGAATGGGTACAAACAGAATGAATGTTTATACCGTCCGCAAGGCTACGCAGGGACTGGCAAACGAAATTCTTGCCGGCGGCGCTGATTTGGCTAAAAAAGGTGTCGTGATTGCATATGATTCGAGAAATAATTCGCAGAAATTTGCTTACGAAGCGGCAAATGTGCTGTCGGCAAACGGAATTAATGTGTATATTTTCGACTCGCTCCGTCCTACGCCGGAATTGTCTTTTTCGGTGCGTCATCTCGGCTGTGCAAGGGGAATTGTTATAACTGCAAGCCATAACCCCAAGGAATATAACGGCTACAAGGTTTACGGAGAGGACGGCGGTCAGATTCCGCCCGCAGTTGCCGATGAAATTATAAAATATATAAACAGCATTGATATTTTTCATGATGTCAAAACCTCCGAAAACCCCAAATATGAGGTTATCGGCAAAGAGGTTGACGATGCGTATATCAGCGCAGTTTTGGAACAATCCATGAAAGTGAAAATCCCCGAAAATATCAGGATAGTGTATACTCCGCTTCACGGCTCGGGAAATAAGCTTGTGCGTGCGGTCCTTGACAGAATCGGCGCCAAGAATGTATTTGTTGTTCCAGAACAGGAGCTGCCCAACGGAAATTTCCCGACGGTTAAATCGCCCAACCCCGAAAACATGGAGGCGTTTGACATAGCTATCGAATATGCGCAAAAGCAAAATGCCGATTTGGTATTCGGAACAGACCCCGACAGCGACCGCATAGGAATTGCGGTAAAAAACCACAACGGCAAATATGTCACTCTTACCGGAAATCAGACAGGTTCGCTTTTGTGTGAGTTTATTCTCGGAAAAATGCACGCAGAGGGCAGCATAGAGAACGGCGATACGGTAATTAAAACAATCGTCACAACGGAACTGGTACGCAAGATTGCGGAAAACTACGGCGTTAAGCTTTGCGAGGTGCTGACGGGTTTTAAATTTATAGGCGAGAAAATCAAGGAATTTGAAAGCGCCGACGACAAATTTGTTTTCGGACTCGAAGAAAGCTACGGATATTTAAAGGGAACATATGCAAGAGATAAAGATGCGGTTGTTGCGGCAATGCTTATATGTGAAATGGCGGCTGATTATTTTGCGCAGGGAATATCGGTGTACGACGGCTTGCAGAAGCTTTACGAAAAGTACGGATATACAAAGGAAATACTAAAAACCGTTACGCTTACCGGAATTGAGGGAGCAAAGAAAATCAACGAGATTATGGAAAACTTCCGCAGCAATCCTCCAAAAGAATTTGCCGGAGAAAAAGTGTGCGGCATGAAAGATTATATTTTAGGAATTGACGGTATGCCGAAGTCAAATGTGCTCAAATTTTTCTTTGAGAACGGCTGGATGGCGGTGCGCCCGTCGGGAACCGAGCCGAAAATCAAATTTTATGTCGGCATAAACGGCGATAATGCCGATGAAATAACGGATAAATTTAAAAAGGAATTGGATTTAATTTCATAACTATGGGGATATGAAAATGGGCTGTTTAAACAGCCCATTTCATATTATTTCGTTTTCGGCGCGTGATTTTTCCGCCGCAAATGTCAGGCGATGCGCTTTGAAAATTTTTCGGTCTATACTGTAATTTTCATCCTCCATTGCTCTTGCAAAATACCTCATAAGTCCGCCGTCACCGCCGCAATGCCTTGTTCCGTCATGCGTTACGTGAAAATACTCCTCACTGTTTTCCAAAAAGCGTTTCAATACGATTTCGCCGTCCTCCATACAGCCGCCGATTTCGCCCTCCGTACCCATAAGCTTTATGGTTCGCGTGTTTTTCAGCGAAAACGCCGAAACCGTGAACACAGCACATACGCCGTTTTCCATTTCCAGTGCGGCAACCTGGTGGTCGCAGACATCATTATCACACCTGTACACGCATCTGCCGTAGGGACTTGTCTTTAACGCGTCGATTATTTTTTCTTTTTCCGTACCGCATTCAAGCTTATTTATAAAATACGACGCCGCCCCCTCCGTATAAAGCTTTACGGCATTATACTGACACTTTTTAGCAAAAGCGCACCCGTCCGTACACCTCGGCGGAACATCTCCCGGTGCATTTTGGGCAGTAAAATATCCGTTTGAGCCATAGGAAACAATATTTTTGCAGCTACTGTCTGTAAGGTACAGCATCAGGTCAAAATCATGACATGATTTTGCTACTATGAGCGGTGAGGATTTTTTTGAATTGCTCCATTCTCCTCTTACATAGCTGTGCGCATGATGCCAGTAGCCCTCGTTTTCGTTCAGCTGCATATTCATAATTTTTCCTATTTTGCCGCTGTCCGTAAGCTCCTTTATTTTTTCGATAAAGGGCGTATACCGCAGCACAAAGCCTGTCATAAATACCTTGTCGTATCCGTCAAGAGCTTTTTCAAGAATATCTATTTCTTCTATAAGCGGCGAAATCGGTTTTTCGAGCAAAATATGATAGCCGCATTTAATTGCCATAAGCGCCGGTTCAAGGTGCATTCTGTCCTGTGTGCAGATTAAAACCGCGTCCGCAAGACGTCCCTTTTTAAACAGTTCCTTATAATCCGCAAACGCCATTTTCTCCGAAATACCGTATTCGCTGCAAAATTCGCGGCGTTTATGTAAATCCGGCTCTGCCACACCTGTGATTTTCATTATTCCCGTTTTTTTGATATACGGCGCATACGAATCCTTACCCCTGCCGCCTGCGCCTACAATAATACACGTTTTCATTTATTTCAGACTTCCTCCGATATATTAAAATTTTATCTTGTTATTGACTTATCCGCAGTTTTATAATATAATTGCTGTTAAAGCAAAATCCTTGATTTTGCTTTAACAGCAGCCGGCGGCTGCTGTTTTTACAATGCGATTCGCAAATCGCATTCACTTAGTGAACATTATATACTTTAAGCATAATAAATGCAATGAACACATTTGCCCTATATTAGCACAATTTTGAGGTGATTTTATGAATGATTTGAAATTATACGAAAATATATCGGAGCTTGTTGAACGATTTCCGATAAAGGTGCGGAAATACAGCGCAACACAGCTTATGCCGCACTGGCATGAGCATATTGAAATTCTTTATGTTCTGTCCGGCGGCGGCAGGTTCTTCTGTAATGCAAAAGCATCGGATGCACACAGCGGCGAAACGGTTTTTGTAAACAGCGGCGAGCTTCATTCATTCAGCTCCGAGGAGGTTACGGAATATATATGTATAATTATAAATCCGACGCTGTTTTCTTATGTAAATTACGGAAACGTTATTTTAAAATCAAAAATCCCCAACGACAGCGCTGTAACAAAATGTATCGAGCGGATATACGGAGAATACGAAAAAGCCGATTCCTGTTCAAATCTGATAATTATGGGCGAAACGTGTCTGCTCATGGCTCATCTTGTGAAAAACTATACCGAAAAACAGCTTTCGCAGTATGAATATGACACACGTATGTCAAGGCTGAAAAAGGTAAATATGATTTTGGACTTTATTCATGAGCATTACAGCGAACCGATTACCACATCCATGCTGGCGCACAGACATCATTTCAGTGAAAGTCATATGTGCCGTATTTTTAAGAATGCTGTCGGGGTAACGGTTACGGAGTATATTAACGGTTACAGAACGGATAAGGCGGCGATGCTTTTGAAAAATACGGACGAAAGCGTTTCGGATATATCCGAAAGCGTCGGCTTTGATAATCTGAATTATTTTGACAGGGTTTTCAAAAAATACAAAGGACTGCCCCCAAAGGATTATAGAAATAATTCTTAATTTTAATACCTTTTTCCTATCCCCCGGAAAAAGGGATGTTAAAAAAGAGTGCAGAACGCATAAAACGCACCCGACGGCGTATGTATATACCGGGTCGCATGGGCGAGCAGCAGGCTATTGCCTGCGACCAGCCTCCACGAGTGGTTCAGTTTGTTCGTAGCAAAAAGGCATTTTAATTAAGGAAAATCGAATAAAATGCAATTTTTAATAAAATATAAAATTTTATTATTTTCTCTATTCTTTATAAAATTGCCTTTTGCGGTCTGGACTTTTTTAAACATCCCTTCTGTGTTAAATATTTTCTCCGCTTATTACACAAAGCTTTACGTTAAGCTTATTATCAACCGCGATAAAGTCTGCGTCATAGCCAACCTTTATCCGTCCTTTGTTTACTTTTAACAGCTCTGACGGGGTGCGCGATGCCATTCTGAACGCATCCTTTTTCGGAATACCGAACTCAACAGCCTTTTTCACGCAATCCATAAGAGTTGACGTACTGCCGGCAACTGCGCCGTCGGATGTTCTTGCAACAGAATCCTTAACCGTAATCTGCTGACCGCCGAATTCATAAATTCCATCGCCCATTCCGGTTGCACGCATGGAATCGCTTATCAGCGCCATACGCTCCGCTCCGAAAGTACGGTACAGCATTTTTATAACGCTTTTATGAATATGCAGTCCGTCACATATCACCTGAACATATGCGTCCTTGTCAATTGCCGCACCGACAGGGCCCGGGCTTCTGTGATTCAGCGGCGGCATAGCATTAAACGTATGCGTAAGGCAGTTTGCACCACATTCCATTGCCTTGATACTGCATTCATAATCCGCATCGGTATGCCCGATTGCTGTTATACATCCGCAGTTTTCGATAAATTCATACGCACCGTCAAGCTCCGGCGCAATCGTGACAATTTTAATATTTTTTAATTCCTTAAATTCCTTCAAATCGGGAGCTTTTATAAATTTTCCGTTCTGCGCACCCTTACGGCTCATCGCAATATACGGACCTTCCATATGAAAACCCAAAATATTCGCACCGCCGGTCTTTGGGATTTCAATATTCACAACGTTTTTAACGGTATCCATATCCATGGTCATTGTTGTCGGCAGCCATGAGGTTATACCCTGCTTTGCCAGGTACTGCGAAATCTCGCACAGATATTTTCCGTCCATTGTATCTTTTCCGATACAGCCGTGCGAATGAATGTCCACCAACCCGGGATAAACGGAATATCCGTGAAGATTTACTCCGTCACCGCTGATTTTGCCTATTTCGGCAAATTTGCCGTTTTCTGTTCTTATATCAACTATTTTGCCGTCTAACAGCGCATTTTTGTAAATCATATTAATCCTTCCTTTCTCCGCCATACGGCGCATACTTATAGCATGGAAAAGACACAGGCAGCTTGCCTGCTTGAAAGGCGATGGCGTATACGCATATACTCCGAGCCTTGAAAGGAGGTGAGATGCGCAGTGTATTTTTCATGCTGACAGCATTACTGTAATAAGGCCGCCCCCACTATTCCCGCACTGTTTTTCAGTGCGGCAAGCTTTATCAGAACATCGTTTGTCACTTTTTTGCACAGCGGTTCTATGAGCTTTTCTCCGGCATTTGTTATCCCTCCGGATAAAATAATCATGTCCGGCTCAAATATTCTGACAAGGCTGTCAATCCCCGCCGCAACATTATCAAGATATTCGTCAATAGCCGATTTTGCGGTTTCATCGCCGTTTGCGGCCGCTTTAAATATCTGCTCACCGTTCAAGCCGCCGTTCTGCATAAGCTTATAAAGCTCGCTGTCCCTATTCTGCTTCGCTTTTTCCGATGCAAGCTCTGTCAGAGCCGTTACCGAGGCATACTTTTCCCAGCAGCCGCGTTGTCCGCAGCCGCACTGCTTTCCGTCCTTCTCGACAATCATATGTCCTATCTCTCCGGCGCTGCCTTTACCGTGATAAAGCTTTCCGTTTATGACAATTCCGCCGCCGATACCCGTGCCGAGCGTTACCATAACAACATTTTTGACACCCTTGCCCACGCCGACAACCGCTTCTCCGAGTGCGGCACAGTTTGCGTCATTGCCGATCCTCACCGGACAGCCGGTAAGGCGGGATACTTCGCTTTCAAGCTTAGTATTCTTAAACGGCAGATTTGCCGCCGTAACCATACCGTTTCTGATAATTCCCGGGGTTCCCACACCGATACCGTTTATGGAATGTGTCTGCATAATCTCATTGCATTTATCCGCAATAGCGCCGATAAGACTTTCTTCGCTCTCAGTGGGCGTGGGAATACTTTCTTTATATATAATTTCGTTACTGTCGTTGAGCACGCCGAACTTAATATCCGTTCCGCCTATATCCACACCTATTCTTTCGCTGTAATATGCCGCCTTATCGCATATCAGCACAACATCGGAATGTACTTTAAGCATAGACGCAGGCACATCTGTTGTTATTTTGCCCTCCAGCAGCTCTTTCACAACCTTATGCTTACTTTCTCCGCTTGCAAGCAGAATGATTTTTTTAGCCTTTAAAATTGTACCTATTCCCATAGTAAGCGCCTTTGTCGGCACCTCGCCGATGCTGTCGAAAAAGCGTGAATTTGCATTTACGGTGCTTTCGGTAAGGCTTGTCAGGTGCGTGTCGGGATTGAGATTTGCGTCCGGCTCGTTAAATCCGATATGACCGTTCTGTCCTATACCCAAAATCTGCAAGTCGATTCCGCCGCTTGCCGCAATCATGTTTTCAAAGTTTTTACATTCGGCTTCGGTATCTTCACACATACCGTTTAAAATATGCGTATTTTCTTTCTTTATATTAATTTTAGAAAAAAGGTTTTCCTGCATAAAATAATGATAGCTTTGCGGATTATCGTCTTTTATGGGATAGTATTCGTCAAGATTAAAGGACTTCGCCTCTGAAAAATCCACCTCGTCATTCCGGCACATTTTTCCGAGAATATTATACATTCCCACAGGTGTCGAACCTGTTGCAAGCCCGAGAATGCTTGCAGGCTTTATTGTAAGCTGACTTGATACGATTTTTGCCGCTTCTGCGGACATATCCTCATAGCTGTCACATATTATAAGTCTCATATTTATCCTCCATTCTGCCGACACACGCGGCAAACCGTTATCTTTTTAAATATATTTTTCCGTTATTTTCTGCATATCTTCAAGTTTTGACTCAATATTGTACACAAGCTTGAACTGATTTCTCGCACGGTCAAGATTATGTGTTTCATACTTCGTCTTGAAGTAGGTGTCGCCGTTAAGATAGTCGGCGAAAAATCTTATACCGCACTCATACGTAAGAATAAGCGCCGACACGGGCAAAAGCTTCTTTTCCGTTTCCGTAAGGCAGTCCGCCGTTTCGGACAAAAATCCTTTTGCAAACTGCTCATACTTTCCAAGGTCAAAATACACCTTATCAAGCTCTGTTTCGTCCTCCAAAGCGCTTGACGCCCCGAAACGCAGCGCATCACCGAAATCGTAAAGCGCCGAACCGGGCATAACCGTGTCAAGGTCGATAACGCAAACGTCCTCGCCTGTTTCCGAATCAAAAAGTACATTATTCAGCTTTGTATCGTTATGTGTTACTCTGAGAGGAATATCGCCGCTTTCTATCGCATCGACAATCAGACCGGCATATTTCCCGTAGGAGCGTGCAAAGTCAATTTCCGCTTTCACGCTGTCAGCACGTTCTGCCCTATTTTCCTTAACAGCGCATTCGAGCTGTTCTATACGTCCAGGCGTGTTATGGAATTCCGGTATGGTGTCATACAGCTTATCAACCGGAAAATCATCAAGCATTTTCTGAAATTTTCCGAATGCCCTTCCCGCAAAATAAAGCTGTATCGGATTTTCCACAATATCATAGCTCACCGAATCCTCAATGAACTTGTACATTCTGAAATAACTGCCGTTCTCTGCCTTGTAGCAGCTTTTTCCGTCAAGCGTCGGAATAACCGTCAGGGTTTCGCGGTCGGGATTTCCGCCCGACGCTTTCAGCTTTTCACGCACATGCTGCGTCACGCCGCATATGTTTTCCATTACCTGCGCCGGATTTTTGAACACGCTGCTGTTTATTCTCTGCAAAATATACCTGGGTGTCGAATCGCATAAATATGTATCGTTTATATGTCCGTTTCCGTACTCTGATATTTCCGTTTCCACACGGAACTTACTCAATATTTCGTTTAATTCCATTTGTACATACCCTTCTCTGTCATAATTTTTAACGCTTCTCGTACCGACGGCGTATCCTCGCGGTAGGTGATTCCGTACCATTTTTCATCTGTTTCCTCAACTCTGACGGGCATTTTTTCCTCCGTCATACGCTTATTGATTACGCTCGGCAAAAAAAATTCCGTCTTCGGTTCGCTGCCATGATTATCTAAAAATGTATGAAATTCCTTTTCAAGATAATCAAAAATTCCCGTATCAAGTCCCCACATATTCATCGAAACAATCGTATCATCGGCAAAACCGCTGTCCCTTGAAATATCAGTTGTTTCCGTTATCTGCGTCAGAATACCGTTCTCCACAGTACATATTCCTCTTGAAACCGTACCGTTTTCCGACAGCGTATTGCCCATCTTATAACCTGCCATACACATTCCGCCCTTTTCGGTAAGGCTGCGGTACATCGTCCGGTATATGCTCTGTCCGTAATAATCGTCCGCATTGATTACAAGAAACGGATGCTTTACGGCATTTTTCGCGCACAAAATCGCGTGTCCCGTTCCCCACGGTTTTTCTCTTGACGGATTTAATGTATATCCGTCAGGGAGCGCGTCCTTTTCCTGGTAAACATATTCCGTATCAATCATTTTTTCGATACGCTTTCCGCACGCCTCACGAAAATCCGCCTCTATATCCTTTCTTATGATAAGCACGGCTTTATTAAAGCCCGCTTTGACAGCGTCATAAACGGAATAATCGAGAATCATCTCTCCGTTCAAGCCTACCTGAGCCGCCTGTTTAAGACCGCCGAAACGGCTGCCCATTCCTGCTGCCATTATTACCAATTCAGCATTCATTATTAAAACTCTTCCTTTCTGCGCCGAAATTACTGCAAAAAATACAACGTCCCCTTTACAGAAATAATTAATTATGTTATAATTATATCATGCCAAAATTACATATCAATGTAATTTTGGGCCAACGTATGAGATTTTGGGCCGATTTTAAAAAATACGGAGGAGATGTTATGTACCGTGAATATAAAGTTGAGGAACAACTGAGAATAACGTCTATGTTTTCGCTGTTTGAATATTATTATGACAGCTCGTACAGTTTTTCGGGCGAGGTGCATGATTTCTGGGAATGTGTTTACGTTATTAACGGCGGTATATGTGCGTCGGGTGATGAACGTGTTTACAGTCTGCGCGAAGGGGATATGATAGTACACAAACCGCTTGAACTGCATAAATTTCATATAGACTGCTCCGAAGGCGCACATCTGCTTATTTTTTCTTTTTCCGCCGCAGGGGCAGTGCTTGAAAATCTGAAAAACCGAACGTTTCACCTGTCCGAAGCGCAGAAAAACGTTATCGCCGCACTGCTTGACTATGCGCGCAGCGAAGCTCCCGAAAACCCTGATGCTTACCGTACGGAAACAATATATCTTGTGCCGTTTGATTCGTCAGCAATATATCCGCAGACAATTGCGATGTATATATGCCGTCTTTTGCTTATGATAGGCGACAGCGGCAAAACCGCCGCCGCAGCAGAAACACCCGACACGACTGTTTTCAGAAATGCGGTTACGTTTATGAATAATCATATATATACCAATCCGTCCGTGAATGATGTCGCGGATTTTTGCAGGGTCAGTCTGACAAGTTTAAAGCGGATTTTTAAAAAATTTGCCGGAATGGGAATACATAAATATTTTTTACAGCTGAAATTCAAGGCTGCTGCTGAAATGCTCGCAGACGGAACGAGCGTGACGGAGGCGGCGGAAATATTGGGCTTTAACGACCAGGGATATTTTTCAAAGGCTTTTAAACGTGAAATGGGCATGGCGCCGTCAAAGGCGCTGTATACGGGACGTATTACAGATAAAAATACGGTTCTTTAACAAGAGGGAGATGCCTTTTTAAGAAAATTATTTAATATATGTAATTCAAAAATACTGAGATTCTGTTTCTTGAGTTGTCTGATCTCTGTAAATTACCGGGATATTGAATTGGCTATTTTACTGCCGACGCATAAGTATACTTCGTTTTATTCATGCAAAAAAATATTGTAAAAACCGACATGCTGTGTTATAATATACTAAGAAAATTCAGGAGTGTGATAGAATATGCCGATAAGGATTCCCGACAAGCTGCCGGCAACAAAGCAGCTGAACAAAGAAAATATATTTGTGATGACGGAAAAAAGGGCGATGCACCAGGATATACGTCCGCTTAAAATTGTTGTGGTAAACCTTATGCCGACAAAAATCACCACCGAAACACAGCTTATGCGGCTTTTGTCAAATTCGCCTCTGCAAGTCGGGATTGATTTGCTGCAAATGAATTCGCATTTATCAAAAAACACGCCGCAGGAGCATCTGAAAACCTTTTACAAAACCTTTGATGAGATAAAACATTCAAAGTACGACGGAATGATTATAACCGGCGCACCTGTGGAAAATCTTGATTTTGGCGAAGTGGATTACTGGGATGAGCTTAAAGAAATCATGAACTGGTCAACCACGCACGTAACGTCAACGCTCCATATCTGCTGGGCGGCAATGGCAGGGCTTTATTATCATTACGGCGTGCCGAAATATCCGTTAAGCGAAAAATGCTCGGGCGTATTTGAGCATCATGTAAACCGCCGCACATCAAAGCTTGTGCGCGGCTTTGACAATATTTTTTACGCACCTCATTCACGCCACACGGAAGTCAGAAAAGAGGATATTAAAAAGGTTAAGGAGCTTGAAATTTTAGCCGAATCGGACGAAGCAGGAGTGTATCTTATAACCACAAAGGGCGGCAGACGGATTTTTGTAACGGGGCACGGCGAATATGATTCCGATACGCTCAAAAATGAATATCTGCGCGATTTGGAGGCGGGCAAAAATCCTTCAATTCCAAAGCACTACTTCCCCGGCGATAATCCGTCTAAAAAGCCGATTGTACGCTGGCGTTCACACGCAAGTCTGCTGTTTTCAAACTGGCTTAATTATTTTGTTTACCAGATTACACCGTATGATATTGAAAGCATAAAATAACAGTATATTTTTTCTGACAGCTGCAAATACTAAGCGCATAATATAACGCCGTATGCGGTGAAACGGAGGGCAAAACAATGGACTTCAATTCAACAAATGATTTACTGAAAACGGATGCCGATGTGCAAAAGTTTTTTGATTCGCTTGACGCACAGACGCAGCAGCAGCTTTTGGATAAATACACGCACGTCACAAACATCAGCGAATTGAAAACCTTTGCCGAGGTAATAGAGAAACACATATAACAAAAAAGGGGCTGTTTAAAAAGGCACAGACCGTTCAAAGGCATAGATGCTGCTTTAAAGTGATAGCATTTGTTTAAATAAAGCACTCTTTTTTAACAGCCCCTTTTTATAAAACCTGAAAGTCTAACTTTTCTATTGCCTCTATTAATATAGGATGCCGTATCACAAAATGAATTGTCGGCGCTTTATTTTTTGAAATCATAACATATTCGTTCTCGTGTATCATTATCTGTATGTTTCTGAAAGCATTTTGTTCCAAACGTGCTGCGGAATAATTATGATTTTCTTTTGCAAATTTTTTTGTCAGTTCTAAGTGTTCGGTATATTCTTCATAAGAATACTCAAAATCTCTGCCGAAAAACATAAGCGACAGTGACAATGAAACCGGCTGCTCTTTAAATTCCTTCTCCGTCAGATACGGGATTTCATCTAAGACGGAATTGTGTTGCAGTATTTCAAGCGCTTGTCTCTTACGTGCAGACGCATAAAGCATAATTTTTTGTTTTTCGTCCCCGGACACATTCCGCTTTTCCAAAAAACGTCTTAAAAATTCTTCCGATGCCGTATATATGGGGAGTGCGGACAATATATTTTTTCGTTTTCCGTCCGTATGCACATCTGACAGCAAAAACGCATTTAAACCGCCTGCACTGTCCTCGCGGTAAATTTCCATAAGCGGCAGCGCCTTTTTCATAATACATTCGGCGCGTTCGCTGTAATACGCCAGTTCCTCACGATTTTTCGTCAGATAATACTTTCCCTTTGAATGATACCCCGAAATGCTTTCGCCCGTCAGAGCCGCCGCGCCCGACACATTTAAAAAATGACAATACACATGATTATGTACACCCTTTATATAATACGGAGAAATCTGACCCGTCATATACAGAGGAATCCAGCACTCAAATCCGAGCATGATTTCATTAAAGGGACGGTTAAGATTATGCACAACGTTAAGGTGCAGTCCTTTTTTCAGCATTGCCGCCAATCCGAACATATACTTTTTTGAAAACTCCATATCCGCAGCCATATCGTCCATTTGCATATCGCTGCACATAAACACGCTTTGCTTTGATTTCGACAGAGCGGTTGCTTTAAGAAAATCCAGCTCGCCGTTTTTCATTTCTTCAACGCCGTAATAGCTTTTTGATGTCGGCAGTTGAAACGGCAGCGAGGGCACTTTTAATTCGTCAAAGCGAATTGCGCGGATATATTCATTTAAGTCAAATTCATCGAGTTTTTCGAGGAAATCAGTCACGGGATTTTTGATATTTTCTCCGTTTTCGCCGTCGGTCAGCCATTTTGTCAAAGCCGCTGTGTATTCCGATTCCGTTTTTATATCTGTTTCAGATATAAACTCCGAGAGAATTTTTCTGTCATGCGCACTGTCATAGCATCTGACAATATACTCCGCAACATCAAACGCAAACTTCTCCGGCTTTGACGGCTTTCTCTTGCCGCTGCGAATACGCGACACATACGAGGAATCGTATTTCAGTTTTTTTGACATTTCTGCCGCATTGACATCGAGAACCGAGCACAGCATATTAAATCTTGTTCTGAGACTTTCGTAATCAAACTCATTGCTGCGCAACAGTGCGTTCAATTCCTCCTCTACTGTTTTATACGTTATTCCGGCAATGCCTTTTTTCTCTGCCGCAATACAAATCCCGCGGCAGAGTCTTTTCATATCCGCGGAGCTGCTTTTCGGCGCTCTCTCGCCGGTTCTGTATCTGCTTATTGTCGCTTCCGAAATTCCCGAATACTCCGAAAATTCCTTACCGGAACATCTCGTCAAATCCATATATTCATTGAATTTATCGCTAAACACATTTCTCACCCCGCGGTATTTTTATTCATTTGCCGGAATGGTAATTGTAACCTCCGTACCCTTATTTATTTCGCTGCTGATTTTAATTTTTCCGTTAAACGCAGATTCCAGCGTCTGCTTTGCAATTGCCAGTCCGAGACCCGTTCCGCCCGTATCGCGCGAACGCGCCTTATCCACGCGGTAAAAACGGTCAAATATATGCGGCAGCTTATCCTTCGGAATACCGATTCCGTTATCGGAAACCTTTATACATATATCCTGGTACACCTTTGAGGAATAAACCTCAATCGCGCCGCCCGTGGGCGTGTATTTTACGGCGTTTGAAATAATATTTATAATTACACGCTCCAGCCCGTCACGGTCGCCGGATATAAGCGGCGCTTCATTTATCGGATGATACACAATTGTCTGATTCTTTTTCTTTGCCGTCATTTCCATACGCTCAACAATCGTTTCAAGCATTTTACGTATTTCTATCGGTTCGGGGATTTTATAGTGCGTCTGATTTGCGTCAAGCTCCGAAAGCGTCAGCAAATCGCTTAAAATCCTTGCCATTCTGTCTGATTCGGACGCAATTACATCCAGGAAACGCACCTGAAGTTCTCTGTCAACATCGGGCATATCGGAAAGCGTTTCCGAATATGATTTAATCGTAGTTAAAGGCGTACGTAGCTCATGCGAAACGTCGGCAACAAAATCCCGGCGCGACTGCTCCAGCTTTTCCTGGTGCGTAATGTCACGAATGATAACTATAATACCTCCGACCTTGTTTTCAATATTGAATGTCGCAAAATTAAGGCGCAGATATGTGTTGTTTATTTTAATTTCACGTTCGACGCCGCCGTCCGGCTTCATATAAACCAAGTCGCCCAGAGTAATTCCGGCATTAATTTCCTTGAAAAACCTGTCAAACTGAATATCGTCCAGATATTTTCTGTTTAAAAGCTTCTGCGCCTCGGGATTTACATGAATAAGCTCACCCTGCATATTAAACGCAAGAACGCCGTCGTTCATATTCTGCAAAATCGTTTCTACCTTTATCTTCTCGCCTATCGCCTTGTCATGCGACTCCTTGCGCGAATGTGCCAGATACAGCAGCGAATTTGTCAGATACCCAATCTCGTCCTTTGAATTTGATTCCTGCAATGCGTTCAGATCGCCGTCCGCAAGCTTTTTTGCCTGAATGGTAAGCTGTCCGATAGGCACAGTGACCGTTCTTGCTATGACCGTTCCCAAAAGAAAAGCCAAAAGCACGGCACCTGCAAGAACATACAGCCATATCCTTATAATTGTATAAACAATTGTTTTTTCTACCGTTTTATCGTCTCTTATGTACACAATAAATTTTGTATTATCCTTGCTGCCGAGCGGCAGTGCGTAATCCATATATGATGCCGTGATGTTATTCTGAAACGCTTCACTGCCGGAAAGTGCGCTCTGAATAACCGGTGTAATATCAACCGTTTCGCTATTTACCGACGAATACAGAACCTCTGCGCTTTTGCCGTCCAGCACTGAATATGTACGTGATGCGCTCATTGCCAGCGTTCCTAAGTAGCTGTTCATGGTATCACGTATTCCGTCAAGATTTATGTGCGAGGTTTCCTCCATAATCAGCGGGCTTCCGTCTGCCGGAGGATTCGGCACGGTAACGGAGTTTGCCGCGCTGTCAAGGCTCTGCCGCAAACCGTCGGAAAGCGCCGCGTTTATTACATTAATAAAATCCGTACGGAAATATTTATCCGCACACAAAATTCCCGCTCCGCCGATTATAATTTCTGCCGCCGCAACAAGCGCAATGAACAGAAGCGTTATTTTCCAGCGTATGCTTTTGAACATAGTTAGTCTCCTTTTGAGTAAAAATTAATTACCCGAAATAGACATATCCTATTCCGGGTGCGTATTTTCAATATGTAATTTTGCAATTATTTATTGAAATAATATCCGACTCCTCGTTTTGTTATAATATATTTCGGCATACTCGGATCGTCCTCGATTTTTTCTCTCAGTCTTCTTACCGTAACGTCTACCGTGCGCACATCGCCGTAATACTCATAACCCCACACGTTTTCCAGAAGCTTCTCGCGCGAAAAGATTTTTTCCGGCTGCATTGCAAGGAATTTGAGCAGCTCAAACTCACGGAGTGTTATATCGATAACCTTTCCTGCCTTTGAAACCTCATATCTCTCGATATTTATAGTCAATTCTCCCGAGGTAATAACGTTCTGATTCTCGGGATTTGAGGGCGGCGTATTCTCAAAATTACTCCTCCTCAGATTTGCTTTAACTCGAGCCGTCAGCTCTCTTACCGAATAAGGCTTGGTTATATAATCGTCCGCACCCAGCTCCAGACCGAGTATTTTATCCACCTCGTCCTCGCGTGCGGTGAGCATTATAATCGGAACATTTGACTGAGCGCGTATTCTTTTGCATACCTCCCAGCCGTCAAGCTCCGGCAGCATAACATCAAGCAGAACCAAATCCGGTTCCTGTTCAAGAGCTATTGCCAGGCCGGTAGCGCCGTCAAACGCCGATAATGTTTTATATCCCTCCTGATTAAAGGTAAAGGTTAAAATATCATTAATGTTTTTTTCGTCTTCTATAACAAGAATGGTTTTTTCCAAAGTGTAACATCCTTTCGTTAACCAGATTTTATATTATTGAAATATACCCGTTACATACATTTTATCAGATTTTAACAAAATCCGCAAGAGTAATTTTAAAAAAAGTCAAAAAAAACAACAAAAATTTCTTTTTTTTCGGAGAACTTGCACTTTTTTTATTGATTAATCAATCAAATATACTTACCTGATCGGCATCGGGCAAATCCTCAAAGCAGCCGTATTCCTCCAAAAGCTCCGCTACGGAACGTGTTATTCCTGAACGGTCTTTCAAATCGTTTACGGTTTTAAACGGGCCTTGCTCACGTGCATCGGTTATTGCCTTTGCCGCATTCGCACCCATACCCGGCAGCGCATTGAGCGGAGGGAGAATTGCATTATCGCCGTCCGGCAAAAAATCCGTTGCATGACTTCTATACAAATCTATCGCAGAAAACGTTATTCCCCTTGCGTACATCTCCACGCATATTTCCAGAATCGGTATAAGCCCCTCCTCTTTCGGCGTGCTTGTGCCGTCCTTTTTCTTTTTAAGCACATCGTCCATAGCCGCGCGCGCCGTTTCCATCCCGCGCGCCATAAGCGATGCGTCGAAATCATCCGCACGCACCGAAAAATACGCAATATAGAAAGCTACAGGATAATTTACCTTAAACCACGCAATTCTGAAAGCCATTGTTACGTATGCAACGGCATGAGCCTTTGGGAACATATATTTAATTTTTTTACAGGACTCGATATACCATTCCGGCACATTTGCTGCGCGCATTGCTTCTTCGTCCTCGGGCTTTAAACCTTTGCCCTTTCGCACGCTTTCCATTATTTTAAAGGAATGTCCTGCTTCGACGCCTGCCGCAATCAGATATATCATAATATCGTCACGCGCACATATTGAATGTGACAGATCCGTAAGTCCCTGGCGTATTAAGTCCTGCGCATTGCCCAGCCACACGTCCGTACCGTGCGAAAGTCCGGAAATTCGCACAAGCTCCGAAAACTTTGTTGGCTTTGTATCCTCAAGCATCTGACGCACGAATTTTGTACCGAATTCCGGTATTCCGTATGTTCCAAGCGACGTGCCTATATCATCGTTCAGTTTAAGAGCCTTATTCGATGTGAAAAGGCTTAATGTGTCCTTGTCGCCAAGCGATATTGTACGCGCATTTACGCCTGTTAAATCTTCAAGCATTCGTATAACGGTAGGGTCGTCGTGACCAAGCTCGTCAAGCTTTAGCAGGTTCTGGTCGATCGAATGGTAATCGAAATGCGTTGTGAATATAGTTGACTGTGCATCGTCAGCCGGATGCTGCACGGGGCAAAATTCGTGTATATTATTTGTGTAAGGCACAACTATTATACCTCCCGGGTGCTGTCCCGACGTTCTTTTTACACCAACGCAGCCCGCCGCAAGCCTTGCCATCTCCGCCTTACGCATTTTTACGTTCTTTTCCTCACAGTATTTAAGTACATATCCGTAGGCGGTTTTCTCTGCAACCGTGCCGATTGTTCCGGCGCGGAACACAAATCCCTCACCGAAAAAGGTTTCCGTATATTTATGAATTGTCGGCTGATATTCGCCCGAAAAGTTAAGGTCAATATCCGGCTCTTTATCGCCCTTGAATCCCAAAAATGTTTCAAACGGAATATCATGGCCGTCCCTGTTGTACGGTGTTCCGCATTTCGGACACACCTTTTCCGGCAGGTCGCAGCCGGACATACCGGTATCACTTCCGATAAATTCGACGTTTTTGCAGTTCGGGCAGATATAATGCGCCGGAAGTGAATTAACCTCCGTTATATCCGAAAGATACGCAACAAACGACGAACCGACAGAACCTCTCGAACCGACCAGATAGCCGTCCGAAAGCGATTTTCTTACCAGTTCCTGCGCTATTCGGTACATTACCGAAAAGCCGTAGGTGACAATTGAGTTAAGCTCCTTATCCAAACGCTCCTGAACGACATCGGGCAGCGGATCGCCGTAAATCTCCTTTGCCTTTGCAAGCGAATCGTTCACAATTGCGTCCTTTGCGCCCTCTACCACAGGCGGACATTTTTCCTTAGGTATAGGTCTTACGTCCTCAATCATATCGGCAATCATGTTTGTATTTGTCACGACCACCTCATATGCCTTTTTCTTACCCAGGTATGAAAACTCGTCAAGCATTTCGCCGGTTGTTCTGAGATACAGCGGCGCCTGGTTATCCGCGTCCTTAAAGCCTTTATAGTGCATTAATATTTTTCTGAATTCCGCTCCCTCTTTATCAAGAAAATGCACATCGCACGTTGCGCACACAGGCTTGTTGAATTTTTCGCCCAGCTCAACAATACGCTTGTTAAGCGCTCTTAAATCATCGTCCGTATTAACGTTCGGAAAATCACGCGATTCTTTCATGTAGGCGTTATTTCCGATAGGCTGAATTTCAAGGTAATCGTAAAAGTCCGCCAATTCCTTTAAGCGTTCCTCGCTTGCTCCGCCGACAACGCCTCTGAAAAATTCGCCTGCCTCACACGCCGAACCGAGAATAAGTCCCTCTCTCTTTTCTTCAAGCAGACTCCGCGGAATACGCGGCGTTCTCCAGAAATAGCTCAAATGCGATTCGGATACAAGCTCATAAATATGGCGTATTCCCACAAGATTTTTTGCAAGTATAATTATGTGGTATGCCTTACTTTTTTTTGCCGCCATACGCAGATTAAACTCATCGTTTACATTATTCAGATTATCCTTGCCGAGCCGTTTTAAATGCTCAAGCATACACACAAAAATATCCGCTGTCGCCTTTGCATCGTCCACGGCACGGTGATGATTTTCAAGCAGAATATTCAGGTGCTTTGTAAGCGTATCAAGCTTATAATTCGGCAAATCCGGATACAGACATCTTGCAAGCGTCATTGTGTCCATATAGGCAAATTCAAAGTCCGTTCCGGCTCTTTTTGCCTTTTCCTTCATAAATCCCACGTCAAATTCGGCATTGTGCGCCACAAGCACACAGCCGGCGCAAAATTCCTTAAAGCCATCCAGCTGTTCCTCGATAGTCGGAGCATCCTTTACCATGTTATCTGTTATTCCCGTAAGCTCGACTATATTTTCGGGAATCGGCATCTGCGGATTTACAAACGTTGACCATCTGTCTGTGATTTCACCGTTTTGCACCTTTACCGCGCCTATCTCGGTTATTTCGCACGTATGCTTGTCCAGTCCGGTCGTTTCTATATCAAACACCACAAATGACGAATTTATATTAAGTCCATTCGCCTTATCGCCGTCATAAAGTATTTTCTTGCAGTCGTCTATCAGATAGCCCTCAACACCGTAAAGCACCTTGATTTTTGAGTTTAAATCCGACGCTTTCATCGCATCCGGGTACGACTGCACCACTCCGTGGTCGGTAAGAGCAATCGCCTTATGTCCCCAGTACACCGCGCGGTTTATTAAATCGCTCGTTGCCGATACGGCATCCATTGCCGACATTTGTGTATGCAAATGCAGTTCAACGCGCTTTTCGGGCGCATTATCCATACGCACCGTCGGCGCGTCGATTTTCGCAATATCGCTTACCATTATGATTTCTTCCTTGGCATAATCGTCATACTGCGCTTTTCCGCGGCATACAACGTATATTCCGCCTGATTTCAAGCCTTTTTTAATCGTGCCGAAAAAATTGGAAAATGCACTGTCGTCCTCTTTTTTGGTAATGAACATCTTCATTGAAATGGAGTCCGTCATATCGGTTATATCCATTGTGATAAGGTGAAATTGTTTTCCCGATTTCTTTGAGGTTATCTCGCGTTCCTCGGCATTGAAAATTCGTCCGGTAACTATCACGCGTCCTGAATTTGCATTAACCGCTGCAAGCGGCGTTATATCACCGTGTATAGCTCTGCCGTAGAGCATATTCGTTACCTCTGCCTTACCCATTCTGCGCACAGGCTTTTTGCCCTCATGCGAAAAGCTTTCCTCCGACGCTGTATTCTCGGTTTCCTCCACCTCATACATCATCACGTTATTTTCTTTTTCTCCCGCCTCCGCCTCGGTAATAACCTTCATAAGATTGCACGCTTTTTTTACTGCGCTGCCGGCCTTATCCATAAGATAGCGCGAAGTTCCTTTTTCAAAAATAATCTTCATCTGCCGTCTGTTTTTGGACAGCATAATTTTCTCGATCGCCAGTTCCTTTATTTCCTCATCGTCTATTTCCTTAAAAACTGTTTCTATTCTCGGTTTCACTCCACTGCAATCCTTTCAGTATTTCTATATTAAATTATACCACCATGCACTCGTAAAATCAACATCTTATTCGCAAAAATAAACGGGCAGGTTCAACCCTGCCCAAAACAATGTTTTTAATGTTTTATCCTGTTCCAGATTGCGTCCATTTCCTCCAAAGACATCTGTGCCAGATCCTTATTTTCCTTAACAGCCTCCTGCTCCATTTTTTCAAAACGCTTTACAAACTTGTTTGAAGCGTCAGCAAGAACCGTTTCCGGCGTTACTCCCAAAAATCTTCCCAGATTTACCGCCGCAAAAAGCAAATCTCCGTATTCTTCTTCAATATGCTCCTTGCTTTTCTCTGCCTGCGCCTGCTTTAATTCATCGATTTCCTCATACACCTTTGCGTACACATCGCCGATATTATCCCAGTCAAATCCGACTCCCTTTGCTTTTTTCTGCACTTTTTCGGCACGCATAAGCGCCGGATAATAATGCGGCACATCATTGAGCATATCGGAATAGGTTTTAAGTCCCTTTTCTTTCTTTTTGTTAGCCTCCCAATAGGTTAAGGCTTCGTCCTCGTTACCTGCGTGTTCCTTGCCGAACACATGAGTATGCCTTGTCACAAGCTTTGTGCATATTTCGTTCACCACATCTTCAAAGTCGAACGCACCGCGTTCCTTTGCAATCTGCGAATGAAACACCACCTGCAAAAGCACGTCGCCCAATTCGTTTGCAAACGCCTTGTCGTCCTTGCTGTCAAGAGCGTCTATCGCCTCATAGCTTTCCTCAATAAGGCTTTTTTTTATGCTTTCATGCGTCTGAACCTTATCCCACGGACAGCCGTCCGGCTGTCTGAGTCTTTCCATGATTTTTAATAAATCTTCAATCGTATATTTTTTATCCAATGTTAATCACCCTATTCTTTATAGAGATTTTCGGGATTTCCTCCGAACATCTTATATGCGCTTTCAAGCTGCGTATCAATCACAGTTTCAAGCTGTTCAAAGGAATTGCGTATTTTGACCTGCGTCGGAATATCCAACACACCCGTACCGCACAAATCATAATCCACCTGGAACGCCGTTATCGCCAGTCTTAAATCATCGTCAAAAACAGGGTCGGTAACATTGCCGGCATAGTAGTTAAGCATTGATAAACGCTCTTTTGCCGCAATAACGCGTTCTCCCGAATCACCCATTGCATACTTTGACTTAAAATCAAACTGATGGTATACTGTCGAATCGATACGCTTTGTTTCGTTCACGATATATTCATCCGGTTCAAGTCCGACGCGGTTTATCTCTTTTCCGTTTCGCGTCTTATATTCCGCAACGGTCAGCTTGAAATACATTCCGTTTGTAAGAGGAACGGTCTGCTGAACAATACCTTTTCCGTAGGTTGTTGTACCCAAAAGCTTTCCTGCGCCGGAATCCTGTATTGCGCTTGCCAGAATTTCCGACGAACTTGCGGTGTTTTCATTCACAAGCGTTATGAAATCAAACTCCTTTTTCCTCAAATCAGAATTGTATGTAACGTTATTTTTTGCGTCACGGTATACAACGTCTATTATTTTGCCTTTCGGCACAATTTTCTGCGCGATTGTCACCGCCGAAGCCAGTCTGCCGCCGCCGTTATCGCGCAAATCAAGAATTATCTTCTTTACGCCCTTTTCGCGGAAATCATTTAACAGCGCCTCAAATTCATCGGCAGTCTGCTCGCCGAAAGTACTGATTTTCATATAGCCTATATTGCCTTCAAAAACCCCGCCCGTAACGGAATTATGACGAACTTCAACTCTTGTCGCAACAAAATTAAGCAGCTCGTTATTTCTCAAAACCGTGAGATGCACCTTTGTATTAAGCTCACCGATGATAAGATTTCTGACATCGTTTAAAGATTTGCCGTGGCACTCCTCATCGTTAATTGCCGCAATTTTATCGCCCACCTGCAAGCCAATCTGCTCCGCAGGACTGTTTTCCTCCGAGAATCCCGTTATTTCCACGTAATCGCCGTTTTTCTGAATAGAAACGCCGATTCCGTAAAAGACCTGATTTATCGAATTTACATATTCCTGATATTCGCTCGCCGTGAACAGCTCGCTGTAATCGTCAATACCTCTGAATATTTCTTTCAGAAGCGGAACCAAAAGCTGCGGATTTTCCTCCAGCAGATTTGAAATTCCCTTTTTAATCATATCTTCCTTTGTCAGAGACGGGTCGATATAAAGTCCGGAAATATAATCAACAAGGTTTTCCATTGCTTCATACTCGCTGCTTACACGCATCGATGACGATTTTGTCTCCTCATTTGGCTGTTCGGTTGTATTATCTGCCGCAAACACCGGCAAAGAGAGCATTGTACAGGTCAGCAAAAGAGCCGTCAGCTTTTTTAATTTCATTCCTCATACCTCTTTTTTACTGTAATTTTCAAGTCGTTATAGTATCTTTCGTTCTGAATTATCAGCACGTACACAAGCCGTATTTCACCGCCGTCATCGCAAAGCTGCGCTTCGATAAGCTCCGTTTCAATATCAATGCTCATCGAACCGTACGGCAGGTTGTACATAAAGGAGGTTTTTCTGTCCGTTCTGTACAGCATTTCCGAATTTACCGCTCCCGTGCGTCTGATTTTCACATAATCCTCCGATACGATAACCGTAACCGAGGTTTTTGTCCCTTCCTGCCCGGCTTTATACATTATGTATGATTTGCCGTTTTTGATGTGAAAACTTCCGGTGCATTTTTCTTCGATTATATCGGTATCGTTATCGATTTTTTGATTGTTATATATAGTTATATCATAATTATCAATATTTTTCAATGTCAATTTTCTGTACCTGACCTATAATTTCCCTTTCCAGAAAAACTCCCCCCAGCTCCTCGAAGTTTCTGACATCATCACTTACATAATAGCTGTATTCCGCGCCGTCGGGAGATTTTTCGTGCAACATATCGTCGCCGAGCTTCTTTTTAAGATATTTTGCCACTTCCGCACCCGGGTCTATAAGCGTCACTTCACTGCCCATATACCTTGAAATCGCTTTTTTAAGCAGCGGATAGTGCGTGCAGCCCAAAATCAGCGTATCAACTCCGGCTTTGCGTATATCGCACAGATATTCCTCAACCAGCAAATCCGTTACCGGAGTATCGAAATGCCCGTTTTCCACAATCGGCACAAACAGCGGACACGCGTTTGTGAACGTTCCGATTGATGAATCATAAGCTCTGATATGTTTTTCGTATGAGCCGCTCTTAATCGTCCCGGGGGTTCCTATGATACCGATTTTTTTATTTTTCGTTGACCTTACAGCCGCATAAACGGCAGCGTCCACTACTCCGACAACAGGTATGTCAGATTCCTCCTTGACGGTCGGCAGCGCAACGGAGCTTACCGTTCCGCACGCAACAACTATTATCTTTACGTCAAAGCTCTTCAAAAAACGTATATCGTCTCTTGTATATTTCAATATTGTTTCGGCTGAGCGTGTTCCGTACGGGACTCTGCCGGTATCGCCGAAATATATTATATTTTCGTCCGGCAGCTCGCGCATTATCTGCTTTACCGCCGTAAGTCCGCCCAGACCCGAATCAAAAACGCCTATGCTTCGATTATTCATCTTTTGGTTCTCTTTTCCGCAAGCTCAATCAGTTTATCGAGAAGCTCACTGTATTCTATGCCTGCCGCTCCCCAAAGTTTGGGATACATACTTATATTGGTAAATCCGGGCAGCGTATTTATTTCGTTAAGCGTCACCGAACCGTCACTGTACTTTACAAAGAAATCCACTCTCGAAAGTCCCTGACCGTCAAGCGCATTAAATGCCTTTACGGCATAGCCGCGTATGGTTTCGATTGTTTCTTCGCTAAGCTTTGCCGGAATCTGCAAGGCTGTTGAGTTGTCGTTATATTTTGCGTCAAAATCGTAAAATTCAACCGTAGGAAGAATTTCTCCGACAGTAGACGCCTTTGCGTCATCATTTCCGAGAACGGCACATTCAACCTCATGTCCGTCTATATTTTCCTCAACCAATACCTTTGTATCAAACTTAAATGCGTTTTCAAGCGCTGCTTTAAGCTCCTCTCTGTCATGAGCCTTGCCCACTCCGACCGATGAACCGGTGCGTGCGGGCTTTACAAAGCACGGATAACCGAGCTTTTTCTCTATTTCTTCCGTTTTATCCGCCATGCTGTCGTTTTTCTTTACAACAACCCATGCCGCCTGCGGAATATCAACGCTGTCAAAAACTATTTTTGAAAAGGTTTTATCCATTCCGTTTGCCGATGCCGGAACTCCCATTCCGACATACGGAATATGCGACAATTCAAACAAACCCTGAATTGTTCCGTCCTCGCCGTATTCGCCGTGAAGTACGGGGAATATTACGTCTATATGCTTTTTTATAACCTTATCGCCGTCAAACACAAGCAAAGATTTTTCCGACGCATCGGGCGAAATAACCGCCTTTTTCAAGTCCTTAACGCTTTCCCACGCTCCGCTTTCTATTGCGCTGTAATCGCCGTCATAAAGATACCATTCGCCGTTTTTTGTTATTCCGACAGCAATCGTATCGTATTTTTCTTTATTCAGGTTACCGAGTATTGATGTAACCGATTTTCTCGATATTTCATGTTCGGGTGATTCTCCGCCGAAAATCACACAGATTTGTTTCTTTTCCATATGTAAACACCTCACTCATCTATAATACTATTTTAGAGCTGAAATTGCAAGCATATTGCGCAGTAATTTATATTTTTTTAACATTCTTTGCGTAATTTGTTTAATACGTCGGTAAAATAGTCCGGCAAATTTGAAGAAAACGTCATCATTTCTCCCGTTGACGGATGCACGAAACCGATTGTCTTTGCATGGAGCAGCTGACCGTTAAGGTTAAATTTCTCTTTTTTTATCCCATATGTCTTATCACCGACTATACTGTGACCGATTGACGCCATATGCACCCTTATCTGATGCGTTCGTCCCGTTTCCAGTATACATTCGACAAGCGTGTAATTTCCGAACCGCTCGACAACCTTAAAATGTGTTATTGCCTCACGTCCGTCCGCGCGCACAGCCATTTTTTTGCGGTCATTTGCACTTCTGCCAATCGGCTTATTGACAGTGCCGCTATCCTCTTTTATGTTTCCGTTTACGAGCGCATAGTATTTCCTTACCGCTTTTCTCTCCTTTAACTGCTCTGCAAGCTTTATATGCGCCTCATTATTTTTTGCCGCCGCAAGAAGTCCCGATGTGTCCTTATCTATTCTATGCACAATCCCCGGTCTGATTACTCCGTTTATTGCCGAAAGACCGCCCCTGCAATGGTACAGCAGCGCATTTACCAATGTTCCGTTTCTGTTTCCGTCGGCAGGGTGCACAACCATTCCCTGCGGCTTATTGACAACAATTACATCATCGTCCTCGTATACGACATCAAGCGGAATATTTTCCGGCTCTGCGCTTAACTCCTCTGCTTCGGGCAGCTCTGCCGATATTTCCTCACCGCCTTTAAGCTTATAATTCTTGCCTATAAGCTTTTCTCCCGCCCTCACAAGCTTATCCTCGCACAGCTTGGCGGCATAGCTTCTTGACAGCCCGGAATTTTCGGACAAAAACTTGTCTATTCTTATTCCCTTATCCTCCGGCTTTGCCGTTAATGTCAGCTTTTCCATTACGACTGCTCCCTGTCGAAAAATATCATATATATCACCAACAGCGCCGCACCGACGGTTATGGCTATATCGGCAATATTAAACACCGGAAAATTTATAAATTTAAGGCTTATAAAATCCACCACATATCCGTTTGCTATTCTGTCAATCGCATTTCCCGCCGCACCGGAAAACAGCAGTGCAAGAGATGTGCACATCAGCTTGCTTTTCGGTTTTTTTACGATAAAATACACGATAACTCCTATACAGAACAGCGCCGATATTACGCTTAAAGCAGATACCTTTCCGCTGAACATCGAAAATGCCGCGCCTGTGTTTTTAACATATATAAAATCCGCCAGATACGGTATTTCGCCGAATTTTCCGCCGACTTCCGCAGCCGAAACAGTGAAAATCTTTGACAATCTGTCAGCAGCAATAATAAGCGCCGCCAAAATGACATATATAACCGTCATGTAACTCTTCTCCTTATTTTTCTTAAAATCCTTTTTCAAGGAAATCCAAAGCGTCATACACTTCCTTTTGCGACACATCCGTCACCTGTATTACGCTTCCTTTACCGTCCGGCAAAACGAATTTAAGCTTTCCGTCAAGCTTTTTCTTGTCGTTTTGCATAAGCTGCCATATTTTTTCGTTATCGTTTAAGGTGATACTTGTTTCAAACGAATATCTTTTAAGAATACTTTTTATTTCCTCAAAAAATCTGTCCGTTATCAGTCCGCGGTTTAAAGCTATATACGACGCGGCAGCCATACCCAGTCCGACGCACATTCCGTGTGTTTTTTGAAAATCATACGCGGATTCAACCGCATGACCTATCGTATGCCCGAAATTAAGGATTGCACGCAAACCGTTTTCCTTTTCATCGTTCATAACGACATCTGCTTTGATTTGACAGTTTATTTTTGCAGTATATATAAGCGTTTCACTGTCAAGCGCCTTGATTTTTTCAAAATTTTCATTCAGATAATCAAAAAACTCGCCGTTTCTGATGATTCCATGCTTTATAACCTCGCCCATTCCGGAAATAAATTCACGCTCCGGCAAGGTTTTCAGCGTTCCGACATTAATATAAACCATAGACGGCTGATGAAATGCGCCTATCATGTTTTTACTGCCGTTAAAGTCAACTCCTGTTTTTCCGCCAACGGAGCTGTCCGACTGCGCAAGCAGCGTTGTGGGAATCTGCACAAAGCGTATGCCGCGCATATAAATTGCCGCCGCAAAGCCTGCCATATCTCCGACAACGCCGCCGCCCAATGCGGCAATCATGCTTTTGCGGTCAAGTCCGTACGACATTGCCGCAGCGCATATATCAAGCACCGTCTGCATACCTTTATTTTCTTCCCCTGCGCAAAATGCGTAAACTTCTGCGTCATAGCCCGCGCCGCAAAGTATGCTTTTTACTTCATCGGCATAAAGCTTTTCCACATTCGTATCGGTGACAATCAGTATTTTCTTCGGCGCGCCGATTTCCGATAAAGCACCGCATAAGCCGCCGAAATCCGCCGAAAATTTTATATCATATGAATTTTCGCCCAAATCAACATAAAGCCTGTCCATATCAGTTTCCTTTCCGTATATCAAATCGAAAGCGAAGCAACAGCATTTAACGTCATATCGGCAAAATCACCTTTAAGATAGCCGTAATAGCCTGCACAGGCTATCATTGCCGCATTGTCCGTACAAAGTACGGGCGGCGGATATAAAACGTCTATACCGCATTTTTTCGCTTCGTTCGTCATCTTTTCTCTTAAATTCGTATTTGACGCCACTCCGCCGGCAAGCGTGATTATGCGGCTGTTTTTTATTTTAGCCGCTTCAATCGTATGCGAGCATAGAACATCCGTTACGGCGTCCTGAAAGCTTGCCGCAACATCGGCTTTGTTATATTCTTCTCCGTTTTGTTCAAGCTTATGGAGATAATTTATAACAGCCGTTTTAACTCCGCTGAATGAAAAATCAAGTGAATTTTCATCCATCTTTACGCGCGGAAATTTTATGCTTTTCGGATTTCCATCTTTTGCAAGCTTATCGATAAGCGGTCCTCCGGGGTATCCGAGTCCGAGAACACGAGCAATCTTATCAAAGGCCTCTCCTGCCGCATCGTCGTGTGTTCTTCCCATAACCTCAAATTCCGTGTAATCCTTAACATTGACTATATGGCTGTGTCCGCCCGATGCGACAAGACACACAAACGGCGGTTCAAGTGACGGGTGCGCCGCAAAATTTGCGCTTATATGCCCCTTTATATGATGCACCGGCACAAGCGGCTTATCCAAAGCATACGCCAGCGCCTTTGCCGTTGAAACGCCCACAAGCAGCGCACCGATAAGTCCCGGACCGTAGGTTACGGCTATTGCGTCAATATCCGCAAAGGTCATATCCGCCTGCTTTAACGCTTCGTCAATAACATTATCAATCGTTTCTATGTGACGTCTTGACGCCACCTCCGGCACAACGCCGCCGAATTTTTTATGCAGAGCTATCTGTGTATTTATCACGTTTGAAAGTATTTCCCGACCGTTTTTTACCACCGCGGCGGCTGTTTCGTCACAGGAGCTTTCAATTCCGAGAATATATATGTCCTCCATACTTTTCCCCTCTCAGCAGCAGGAAAGCGTTTTTTTCATTATATACGCGTCCTCGTTATTGTCGCTGTAATATTTTTTTCTTTTGCCTATAATTTCAAATCCGTATTTTTTGTACAGTGCCAGCGCAGCGGTATTGGATACCCTGACTTCAAGAGTTATAATCGACAGTCCGAGCGATACCGATTTATTAATAACCGCACGAAGCAATTCGCCGCCTATACCCTTGCGGCGGTATTTTTCCGTAACCGCAACATTCGTTATATCGCCCTCGCCGCTGACATTCCAAAAGCCGGCATAGCCTATACATTCGCCGTCATCTCTTGCGCTGAAATATACGGCAATATCGTTTTTATATTCGTCCTCAAAGGATTTTTCCGACCATGGAAGCGCAAAACACTCCCTGTCAATCCTCGCAAAATCACGCCAGTCACCCGACTGCATTTCGTCAATCGTTATCATGCTTTTCCTTTACGGGCAATTTTTCCGCAACGTCTACCAATGCGTCATAAATCTCCTGCGCCGTTTCCTTGTATTCCTCCAAATCTCCGCCGTAAGGGTCGGAAATATCGCCCTTTGAACCTGAATATTCCAGCAAAGTATACACCTTATCCTTTGCATACTGGGCAATCATCATTTTCTGTCCCTCAGTCATTGTCAGAATAAGATCTGCCCTCTTTAACAGCTCCTCCGTTACGGGCTGTGTGCGGTGTTCCGATATGTCAATTCCCATATCACGCATTGCCAGAACCGCATTTTCACTTGCTTTCTGCTCCGGCTCTGCAAATATTCCCGCGCTTTCAATCAGTACGTCAAGATCGTTTTCAACCGCTATCTTATCCATTATATACGCTGCCATCGGACTTCGGCAGGTATTTCCCGTGCATACAAATAAAATATTCATCTGCATCACTCCTCCTATACGTGAATAACTTTATTTCCGGCAGACTTATACAGCCTGTTTTTTACTGCCAGACCGTAACCGTCCTTTTCGCAAAATTCCGCATAGACATTTTCTATGCCCAAATCGTCAAACTTTCTCAAAGCGGCAAACAAATTCGCCGCATATTCCCTGTTGCTTTCTCCGGCGCTTATCATCACCGCATTGTCATAGTCGCTGCCGTACATCGTAAGCACACCGTTTATCGTATCGCTGTGTTCGTTAAGCAGACGCCTGATTTCCGCCCGAACCTGCTCCTTTTCGCCCTCAACAACCGTAACGTCCGCATCGGGCGCATAGTGCTTATATTTCATTCCCGGGCATTTGGGCTGTTCGTCCGCGCTCACCGATTTCAAAACGTGCTCGTCCACCGCAATCTGTGGTACGACATTTTTCAGCATATCGAGAGTTATTCCGCCCGGTCTTAAAAGCACGGGGATTTCTCCCGATGCGTCCACTATGGTCGATTCAACTCCCACGCTGCATTTTCCGCCGTCTATTATAAAATCTATTTTTCCGTTCATATCATGGATTACGTGCTTAGCCTCGGTAGGGCTTGGCTTTCCCGATATATTTGCGCTCGGTGCGGCAATCGGCGCTCCCGCCGCATTTATAAGTGCGCAGGCTATACTGTTTTTTGGAAAACGCACCGCAACCGTATCCATTCCTGCCGTAACCTCGTCCGGTATGCAAGTCTTCTTTTTCAGTATCACCGTAAAAGGCCCCGGCATAAACGCGTTTATAAGCTTTCTTGCGGTTTCGCTTATATCACGGCAATACTCGTCAATCTGTTCTTTTTTGCATACGTGAATTATAAGCGGATTATCCGACGGTCTGCCTTTTGCGGCATATATTTTTTTTGCAGCCGAAGCGTCTGTTGCAGAACCTCCCAAGCCGTATACCGTTTCGGTCGGGAATGCCGCAAGACCTCCGTTTTTCACGGCTTGTCCGGCTTTTTCAATAAGGCTGTAATCTATATTCTCCGGATTTATCGCAAAGATTTCCGTTTTCATCAATTCATATACTCCTCAAGCATATTATACTTTATTCTCCATAATTTTTCCGACAAATCCACATAATATTTATGCGGATTTTCAAAACGCTTTACCTCGTCCCAAAGTCCGTCAATCTCCAGCGCACAGTATTCACGCAGAGCGTCTATTCCCGGGTTTTCATAGACGCATTCGCCATGCTTAAATATCGGCTTTAAAAGCGGTCTTGCGTAGAAATTCGTAAGGGTTTTGCGTTTCCATGTATATTCCGGATCGAAAATCGCATACGGCTTATCGGAATCTATTGTTTCGTCATGAAGCGTAACAACGTCTGCCATTGCCTTTCCTCCGTCCTTTGAATACAGACGGTAAACCTGTTTAAAGCACGGAGTCGTTATCTTTGACACATTCTCGCTTATTTTGATTTTGGGTATAATTTCTCCGTTTTCGTTTTCAGTCGCCGCAAGCTTGTACACGCCGCCGAAAACCGATTCCGGCTTTGACGTGATTAGCCTTTCGCCCACACCGAACTGATTTATCTGCGCACCCTGGAGCAGCATATCGCGTATGATATATTCGTCAAGCGAATTTGACGCAACTATTCCGCAGTCCGGATAGCCGGCTTCATCAAGGATTTTACGGCATTTTTTAGACAAATATGTTATATCTCCCGAATCTATTCTCACACCCTTGGGACGTTTCCCCATCGGCTTCAACACCTCGTCAAATACCTTTATGGCATTCGGAAGTCCGGATTTTAAAACATTATACGTATCAATCAGAAACGTGCAGCCGTCGGGATATGTCTGCGCATACGCCTTAAACGCTTCATACTCCGAATCAAACATCTGTATCCACGAATGAGCCATTGTGCCGAGCGCCGGCACTCCGTAGAGCTTATCCGTAATAGTACACGCCGTTCCGCTGCAGCCGGCAATGTAAGCGGCTCTTGCACCTGTTATTGCCGCTGCGCTTCCCTGCGCACGCCTTGAGCCGAATTCCATAACCGCTCTGCCATCGCTTGCACGGACTATTCTGTTTGCTTTCGTAGCGATAAGGCTTTGATGATTGATTGTAAGCAATATCATCGTTTCAACAAACTGCGCCTGGATTACGGGGCCCCGCACCGTTACAATCGGTTCGCCCGGGAAAATCGGCGTTCCCTCCGGAATTGCCCATACATCACATTCAAACTTAAAGTTTTCGAGATATTCCAAAAATTTTTCGTTAAATATCTTCTTGCTTCTCAGATATTCTATATCCTCCGCCGTAAAATGCAGCTTATTAAGATAATCTATCATCTGCTCCACGCCTGCCATAACGGCAAAGCCGCCGTTGTCCGGCACACGTCTGAAAAACATATCGAAATACGCTGTTTTGTTTCCGATATTATGCTCAAAAAAGCCGTTAATCATCGTAAATTCATAAAAATCCGTAAGCATTGTCAGGTTCATAATTACAACCGTTCCTTTCCGTTCTCCGTGCTGTACTTAATTACAGCTCTCACGCCTTTTTTGTTCACAACATTTGTATGCAGAACAAATCCGTCGCTGTTCATATATCTTTCCATAAATGAATTTCCGGCATACGGGCAGAGCGCCCAATATGCGCCTTTTACGTTAATATCTTCGAGCATATCCAGAGTCGGAATAAACACCTTGTCCTCCAGATAGCAATGGTATGCGGTTTTCGACAAATCGTCCGCCAGTCCGCGCGTATAGTTCCAATAGTGCGCATGGTCGCCGGCAACCGAATGTTTTCTGTCGTCATACGAAAGTATAATACTGTTCGTTACAGGCATTATACCCGCCTTTTCTTCCTCCGAAAAGCCGTTCAGAAAATCATTGTTCAGCCATTCGCGCAGCTCCGAATTTTCCCACAGATTGCTCTTGGAATCAAAGGCACATTCTTTTATTATATCCTGCGTAATCAGAAGTACGCTGTCATCATTATACTGCGACACAACCTCCCAGCGTATCGGTTTACCGTTATATGTTCCCAGAACCATTGTTTTTTTCGGCGGCGATATATAAAAGCTGCCTGTAAGGAGAGAGCCGCACATAAGCGTTATTATGACATTGCGGCGCTTCATTCCGAACATACCGATAATCAGTACCGCAAACAATATGTCTATGCAGTTGGTAAACAAAAACATATGCTTTGCAATGTCCGCCTCGCCGTTTCCGAGTATCGGCAGCATCAGATTTATCCACAGACCGAGTATCAGTATATTTATTCCGCACAGCATATACAGTCTGTTGGGACTTTCTTTTCTTCTGTGGTAAATAAGAAAAATATCCACCAATATTATATATACCGTAAGAACTATGAATACAACATATATCACAAGCGGATGATACAGGAATTTCAGCGCAACTCTGAGATTGCTCCACATACTCCACCTGTTTGTTATCTCCATAAGCTCCACCGACGAATTTCCTACGCTCGGCGGACGTATATACGCCGAGTTTTCTATCGAAATACTCAGTTTTTCAACAAAGCGTTTCGGGTGTGTGAGATAGAAAAACAGTATATCCGTTTTTGAAACCTTGTCGTAAAAGTCCTTTTTGAACTGCTCGCTTTTTATATCTACGGGATATTCGTTTTCCTCCATATATGCGTGAGTGTTCATAAGACACGCATATTTTTCATCAACGCCCAGTCTTTTTAAATCTGCTCCGGGCGTATCGCTTTCCTTGACTATGCCGAAAAATACCGACTGGTATGTGGTATCGTTCTGCATCCAATCAGGTATCGATACATATAAGTTTATCATAAACCCGATTGCAACCGCTGCCGAAAACACAACGCTTATTTTAAAAAGCCTGTCCTTTCGCATAATCATTATAACAGCCGCCAAAAGGCTGACGATTATCGAATACGGAATATTGGCAAGCTTTGCGCCGGCAAAAAAGTAAAGCGAAACGTAAAAATACATAACCTTCGGAATACTCGGACGCTTGTATATCATCATTCCTACGGAAATCAGCATCATAAGAGCCGTATATTGCAGCGGTTCTCCGTAAAAGGAGTTAAAATACAAAATATACCCCGCATCGCAGAACACCGCCAGTCCTATAATGAGCGCCGTTATTTTCATCGCGCCGCCCATGTCCTGGAAAAACGTGAAAATACCCCACAGCGCCAGTGACAGCATAAATATATATATCGCCGCAAGCCACACTATGTTATATGACGTCTCGTCATGCCCCGTGACGATGTTTGAGAAAAGATTTAAAACCTTTGAAAGCTTTATTATCTGAAAGTGCGGTGATGAATATATTTCGTCCTCCGTATTTATGGCGCACACCGATTTTACTTTTTCGGTAAGCGTATCGCCCGAAACCGGCATTTTGTAATTTTGCTTAAAAAGATAGTAGTGGTTTGTATCGTCGGCATAGCTCAGATTTGTACTCAAAAGAACGCGTCTGAAATCGCCGTTGTCGCTCAGTCCCACATTATCTCCGGCATAGAGTACAATAAAGCAAAGTATCATTGCCGCCAATGCGCCGATAATCGGAAATATTCTGTTTTTACGGCTGATGGACTTCAATGTATAACCTCCAGTACCAATTTGTGAAAAGGGCGGAAATATTTCCGCCCTTTTCACAAACTATATTCGTTTTTGCAACGCAATTATTCAGAAAGAAAATCTGCCCTTTCGGCTGTAACCACCGGAGCGTTTTGAATCGGCATTTTTCTTTAATGTCTGTATTTTCTCGTCGCTGTCCTGCTTGAAACGCGACAGCTTATCCTCAAAGGACAAATCGGACTCACGGTTAAGGAACAGTTCAACGTCAGCCGGACGCACATTTGTTTCCGAACGGCTGATTTCATGTTTTTGCCGCTGCTTCGGCTGCTGCATTGCTTTTTTAATCGACAGGCTGATTTTGCCGTTGTCGTCGATTTTGATTACCTTCACCTTTACGCTGTCGCCCTTTTTTAAGTGATCGTTTATGTCCTTTACGTACTCGTCGGATATTTCCGAAATATGTACAAGCCCGGACTGATTTTCTCCAAAGCTTACAAATGCGCCGAATGGCATTATTCCTACCACTTTACCGTCTAAGATATTTCCTACTGAAACCATATTTTATTGCTTTTCCCCCTGAATTTTACTTTCCGTCCGATACATCAACAAAGATTTTTGCGTTATTTTTTACCAGTCCGAGTTTTTCCGACGCAATCTTCTCGATATATTCGTCCGTATCCACTTTGGTTTTTAACTCCTCGATTTCCTGCTGCCTTGTTGCTTCGTATGCAATTTTTTCCTCCAGCTCGGCTGCCGTCTTTCTGTTCTGAGAAATCTGCGGCAGCTGCATAACCCCCTTAAAAAGCATTGCTCCCGCCAAAAGCAGCACACAGACAGTTTTGATTTTCAAGCTGTTTTTTCTGCAAAACCTTATAATATTTTTTTGTGACGGCAAAGCGTTTTTTACGCTTTGTACGTTTCCGCCCAAAACATCTTTGTTATTCATATCCGTTTGCCTTCCCCGAATTATATTATATAAACCCTATCCCGCTTTCTTTCCGAACAGACCTTTTGCTTTTGTGTATAAAGGTACTAATAGCATTTTATACAAAAATACGGGCGGTGTCAAGAGTATTTTCAAAATTAAATGAATAATTTTAAAAAAATTTTCAAAAAACACCATAAAAACTTTCAAAAACACCCTCTGAAACAGCAATATGTATAAAAGCGCTCCTATCAGAAAGCCTATCACCTCATAGAGCCGCAGCCTGCCGTCGCTGAAAATCCAAAGACCCTTTGCCAGAAACCATGCCGATACCGTCCAGAATGCGGCGTCCTGCATGGCGGTAAAAAAGACGTTTGTTTTTACGCAGCTCCTTGCGGCACGAAACATATCAAACAGCATCACCACCACACCGCCGCACACAAACATCGCTAAAAGCGCATATGTCTCTCTTGTCATATCACTTGAACATCGAGGTGATAAACCCCTCTTTACTGCGCTTTTTTGAATATTCCAGCATCTGCACCTCACCGGAAATCTCTAAATTTCCGGCTGAAGTGTCAACCTTGTTTATCACAAGTCCGCTGCCCTTTATTATAAGAGCTCCCATATTTGTTTTAAGCTCTATTTTTTCGTCCGTAAAGCACACTACGTCCTCAATTCCCGTAGCTGACAGAGCGGAGCGGTTTGTCAGCGCTATATTATGCTCTGCCGCAAGCGTCTTTTTTGTTTCAACAGCCATATTCCATGCCTCCATATCATATATTCTTACTTTAAATATATGATTGGACATCAGATTACAGAACCTTATAAAGAGATGCGGCGTCGTTTTTGAGAACGTGCTCCGCAATGCCCTCAACCTGCACCTTCATAATACGCTCTCCGAGTTTTATTTCGATAATGTCATTTTCCTTTACGTCATACGACGCCTTGACAACCTTTCCGTTCACCGTTATTCTGCCCTGGTCGCACGCCTCGTTTGCAATCGTACGGCGTTTTATTAAACGCGTCACCTTTAAATATTTATCAATCCTCATATTCTCCCTCTTTCGAAAGATAAAAAAACAAACTGCCGAAACAAGCCGGCAGTTTCTTCTTTTGTAAATCAATTACTTATTTACAACGTCCTTTAAAGCCTTACCTGCCTTGAATGCAGGAATCTTTGAAGCTGCAATCTGAATAACCTCGCCTGTACGGGGGTTCTTACCGCTTCTTGCTTCTCTTGCTCTTACTTCAAATGTTCCGAAGCCCACGAGCTGAACCTTGTCGCCCTCACACAAAGCTTCTGTTACTGTTGCTGTTAAAGCGTTTACTGCTTTTTCAGCGTCTTTTTTTGATAATTCTGCCTTCTGAGCAACTGCTGCTACTAAATCAGTCTTGTTCATAATTTTCCTCCTGTTTTTTTCAGGACAGACGTTATAATCTGTCCGAACATAAAATTTACGGACTATTGCCCGAAAACTTTCTTTCATTATTGTATTTTAATACAAAACACAGCATATGTCAAGCTTTTATTTACATTTTTGGCGTTTTATACCGAATATTATTGCTTTTTTTACACACAATGTTGAATTTTCGCGTTAAAATGCCCTTAAAACGGCATTTCAGCTCTAAAACGTACGTATTTTTTGCTGAATTTGAAACCGATTTTGAGAAAACAACAAGCGGCTTTTTTATAGTTTTTGCATTTTTATGCAGAATATTCAAAAATCAATCACAAGATGATTTCATCTGCAATATAAAATATCAGCAAATTAATTTTACGCGGTCTGCTTATTTTTTTATAACGATCCGCTATCGGCATCGGAAAAGGTGCATAAAGTTAAAAACATTTTACAGAATTTTTTAAGGAACATAAAAAATATTTCAGAACGGACACCGGCTATAATACGCTCCGAGAGATTCGGTTTATTCGCAGCAAAAAGGCATTTAAATAAGAGAATCGAATAAAATACGATTTTTAACGAAATATAAAGTTTTATTGTTTTTAATGCGCTCCATTCATCACAAACTTGCCTTTTTGCAGTCCGGACTTTTTACATCCCCCTTTGTTATTCTGTAAATTCCAGTACGCTATTCAGTATATATTCCGCATTAAGCTTTTCAAAATACGGTCTTGCCCGTTCTCCCTGCACACCGGTTAACACCGCGCAGAAATCCGCACCCATAGCCTTTGCCGCAAGAATATCCGCGCCTGCGTCACCGACAATGAGCGTCCGTGAAATTTTTTCGTCCTCGGAGGTTTTTCTGATTATTTCTTCGTCGCCGCAGTCCGTGCCGTACAGCGCTTTTAAAAACACATACGGACTCGGCTTTGTAAGCGTCAGTCCGGTATTTCTTTCGGCTGTTTCAACCAAATCAAACGTAGACATACCGTTTTTTGAAAAATATGTATCTATGCCCCAATCCGCAAGCGGCTGCGTTATCTCGTCCGAAATCCGCCCTGTGCCTACGCAAAGACGTTTGTTTTCGCTTAACAGCTTCAGCATTTCTCTGAGCGGCTCAATCGGTAATAGCGGTGTTTCCTTAAAAATCTGACCGCTTTTTCCGCTGATTTTCGGCAGAACATTATAACGCTTACGATAAAGCTCGTCTCCCAAATACCATTCCTGGAAAATCGTTTGCATTGTCTTCCACATGACTCCGTTTCTTTTCAGCCAGTCCAAATCAAAGCCTGTCGCCTTTGAACACTCCTCGGCTAATAAATCATATGCTTCTATGATATTTTCGGGCAGTTTTTTTGCATATTCAAGCGCCTTTTGAAAATCCGTTTCGTTGTCAACACCGCAGCATATCCACGCCATAAGCACCGTAACATAACCTAAATCCCAATTTGAATTTACGCCCTTACACTTTAAAATGTCTATGAGCTCGTCATTGCAGAACACATTGCGCCGCACTTCTTTATAGTCGACGCCGGTATCTATTTCTTCATTTCTGTTGAATTTCAGATACTCCCACACTGTAAGCGCCGCACTGTCCCAATAGCTCTGCTCACTCGTTATAACGCCGTCCATATCAAAAATAACAGTATCATATTTATCCAAAAATGGTTTTAATTTCATCATTTCCTCCCTACACAATAAGACCGCCCGTAAGCCGCAGCCTTACCGCTTATTCAATAGTCCATTCAATTTTCCCCGCCACGCCGGAGGTTTTGCCTTTTCTGTCCGCCGAAACCTCAAACGCACGGTTAAGCGCTGTTCCTACGCTTCTGTACACAGCCTCCCAGATGTGATGGCCGTTTCTGCCCTTTAACACATCTATATGCAGCGTACACATCGCACCCTGAACAAAGCCTTCAAGAAATGTTTCCAAATCCTCGTTATACATTCCCTCAACACTCTCGGGCAAAGAAACACCGTGAAAATCAAAATCAATATATGCTCTCGACTCAAAGCTGACGGCACATTCCGCCTTTGCTTCGTCAATTATTCCCACGGCATCACCATAGCCGTAGCAGCCGTCGGTTCTGTCGATGTATTCCCTGCAAGCCTTTCCCAAGGCTATGCCCAGATCCTCCGCAATAACATGAGTGAGCGTAAACTCGTCAAGACTCATATCAACATCTATATTAAATCCGCCGCGATATGCTATGTGCTCTATCATGTGGTTTAAAAACGGCATAGGTGTTTTTATATATTTTCTGTAATCCGTTTTAAGCGGCGAAAAATCAAGCGCTACATTCATTTCGGATTCGGTTGTTTTTCTTGTTACTTTTATCTTTTCCATACCAATCCTCCGCTTACTTTCTTTCCTTTACCGCCAAGCCGTGAGTATCAAAGCCTTCAACCTTTGCAAATCTGTAAGCATATTCCCTTACGTTCTCAAAGCCGTCCTTTGACGCATATCCGACCGACGAACGCTTTAGGAAATCCTGCACCGATACAGACGAATATGTCTTTGCAAAGCCGCCCGTCGGCAATATTGCGTTCGGGCCGAGAACAAAGTTGCAAAGCGTAACGGGAGTATATTCTCCCAAAAGAATTTCGCCCGCATTTTTAATTTTAGGCAATGTATCGAACGGTTTTTCGGTCATAACCTCCATATGCTCCGGCGCATAATCGTTTACAAAATCAATGCTCTCGTCAAGCGAATTTGTAAGTATGACGCCGCCGTAGGTCGTGAAGTTCGTTTCGATAAATTCCTTTCGTTTGGGGCTGATTTTTTCCAGCTGACGGTTCACGATAGGTATTACCTTTTCTACCAGCTCTTTCGAGTGAGTCACCAAAAGCGCCGCGCTGTCCGGGCCGTGCTCCGCCTCAATCATCCAGTCAAGCGCAACCTTTTCCGGGTCTGCCTTTTCGTCCGCAAGCACGATAATTTCGCTCGGGCCTGCCGGAAGTCCGGCATCGATACAGTTTGCAAGAACACGCTTTGCCGCCGTTGCATAGCTGTTTCCCGGGCCTATTATCTTATGGCATTTGGGGATTGTTTCCGTGCCGTATGCCACAGCCGCAACCGCCTGAATACCGCCAACTTTATATATTTCGGTTATGCCGATAATCTTTGCCGCACAAAGAATCGCATCGTCAACATCGCCATTTTCGTTAGGCGGTGTTACAACCACAATCTTCGGCACCTTTGCAACAACTGCCGGAATACCCAGCATACACAATACCGATGGGAAAGAACCCTTTCCGTGAGGTACATACAAACAGACATCTGTAATAGGAGTTGTTTTTTCGCCGACCATAAGACCGTTATCCACCATTGTGAACCACATTTCTTCGGGAAGCTGCTTTTCGTGGAAATCGTATATGTTCTTATACGCATATTCTATTGCTTCGCGCGTTTTTATGTCAAGTCTTTCATAACCTGCGTCAATCTCTGCCTGCGTAACCCTCATTGTGTCAGCAGTAAGCTGCACGCGGTCGAATTTCGCGGTATATTCAAGCACCGCTTCATCGCCCCTGTTTCTTATATCGTCCGACACCTCTTTTGCAATTTTCATCTGCTCGGTTATGTCAAGCTCGGCACGCTTCATTATGAAATCATACTGTTCCTTTGTCATTTTGTCTAATTCGTATATGTTGGGTTTCATAGCATTGCTCCTTACCTGCTTTATTTAAAAAGCTCTTTCATTTTCTCTGCAAAGGATTTTTTCTTTTTATAATTCTTTTCCTCATCAAATTCTCTTAAAATTTCTTTTTGTCTCTGAGAAAGATTTTTCGGCACTTCAACCTCAACGGTAACATACTGGTCGCCCCTGTTCTTTCCGCGTATAAACGGAATACCCTTTCCTCTCAGTCTGAATCTTGTTCCCGACTGTGTACCCTCGGGAATATCGTATTCGACAACTCCGTCAAGCGTAGGAACGGTAAGCGTTGCGCCCAATGCCGCCTGAACAAAGGTTACAGGCATATTGAGGTAAACATCGTTGCCGCTGCGTTCAAACATCTGATGAGGACGAACTCTTACGGTGATAAGCAAATCGCCGCTCGGGCCTCCTCTTTCTCCCGCTTCTCCCTGTCCGGAAAGCTGCATTGTCTGTCCGTCGTCGATACCTGCCGGTATGTCTATCTCAACCGTTCTGGTTTTTCTTACCTTACCTGTACCGCGGCAGTCGCGGCATGGATCCTTGATTATTTTACCGCTGCCCTGACAATGCGGACAGGTGGTAACGTTTGTCATGTATCCGAGGATTGTGCGCTGCTGGGTCTGAATCTGTCCCGTACCGTGACAATGCGAACACGTTTCCGCACTTGTACCGGGCTTTGCTCCCGTACCCTTACAGGTCGGGCAATCCTCCTGCTTTGTTATATTAATCTTTTTCTTGCAGCCGAATGCCGCCTCTTCAAAGGATATCGTAACAACCTGTCTTACATCGTTGCCGCGCCGCGGGCCGTTGCGCCTGCCGCCGCTGCCGCCGAAACCGAAGCCGCCGCCGAAAATATCGCTGAAAATGTCCCCGAAATCTCCGAAACCGCTGCCGCCGTAGCCGCCGCCGGCGCCGTAATTGGAATCCACGCCGGCATGACCGAACTGGTCATATTTCTGCCGTTTTTCAGGATTTGACAACACCTCGTACGCTTCGTTAATTTCTTTAAACTTCGCTTCTGCTTCCTTATCCCCCGGATGTAAATCAGGATGATATTTTTTGGCTTCCTTTCTGAATGCTTTTTTTAATTCATCGTCTGACGCACCCTTTGAAACGCCGAGCACCTCATAATAATCTCTTTTATCTGCCAAAACTATTCACCTGCCATACTTTTATTATACTAAATTCATATGTGTTTGTAAATGTATATAATATACAAATTAACGCGTATAAAATACGGATTAATGTATATATCCCCAAAGGGGTGTTACTTAGCGCAACACCCCACAAGAGAAAACATTATTTATTGTCATTGTTATCAACTTCACGGTAATCCGCTTCGTAAACGTTATCACCGCTTGCGCCCTGTCCTGCCGCGCCGGCATCTGCTCCCGGCTGCGCCTGACCGTTCGGATTTGCCTGCTGATACATTTTCTCGGCAATACCGTAGAATTTCTGCTGCAGTTCATCTGTTGCAGCTTTGATGGCAGCTGTGTCTGTACCCTTTAAGGCTTCCTTTACCTTTTCGATTTCGGCTTCAACCTCACTCTTTGCCGCCGTGTCAACCTTGTCGCCTGCGTCTTTAAGAGCCTTTTCACACTGATACACAAGTGATTCTGCATTGTTTCTTGTATCTACTTCTTCCTTACGCTTTTTATCCTCCTCGGCATACTTTTCAGCATCTTTAACAGCTCTGTCGATATCCTCGTCGCTGAGGTTTGAAGATGCGGTAATGGTAATCTTCTGCTCGTTGCCGGTTCCCAAATCCTTTGCGCTTACCTTAACGATACCGTTTGCGTCAATATCGAAGGTGACTTCAATCTGCGGCACACCTCTCGGAGCCGGAGCAATACCCGTAAGATTAAATCTGCCCAAAGTCTTGTTGTACTGAGCCATTTCTCTTTCGCCCTGGAGAACATGAACCTCAACACTTGTCTGACCGTCTGCCGCAGTTGAGAATATCTGCGATTTATTTGTCGGGATTGTTGTATTTCTTTCAATCAGCTTTGTAAATACGCCGCCCATTGTTTCGATACCGAGTGAAAGCGGTGTTACGTCAAGCAGAAGTACGCCTGTTTCCTCGCCGCCGAGAACGCCCGCCTGTCTTGCAGCTCCGACTGCCACGCACTCGTCGGGGTTAATTCCCTTATGCGGCTCTTTGCCCATTTCTTTCTTTACCGCTTCCTGTACAGCAGGGATTCTCGAGGAACCGCCGACAAGAAGAACCTCGTCAATCTGCGATGCGCTTACACCGGCATCTGACATTGCATTTCTTATGCAGGTCAGTGTTCTGTCAACCAAATCGGCTGTCAGCTCATCAAACTTAGCCTTTGTAAGAGTGATGTCAAGATGCTTCGGACCTGTTGCGTCCGCCGTAATAAACGGAAGGTTTATATTTGATGTTGTTGTTGTCGAAAGCTCAATCTTTGATTTTTCGGCAGCTTCCTTTAATCTCTGCATTGCCATTTTATCCGTTGACAAATCAACGCCGTTTGATGCCTTAAATTCGCTTACAAGGTAATCAATAATTCTCTGGTCGAAATCATCACCGCCGAGGTGAGTATCGCCGTTTGTTGAAAGAACTTCAAATACGCCGTCACCTATTTCAAGGATTGACACATCGAATGTACCGCCGCCGAGGTCGTATACCATAATTGTCTGATCCTTATCGCTCATTCCGTAAGCAAGAGCTGCGGCTGTCGGCTCGTTTATTATTCTCAGAACTTCAAGACCTGCAATCTTACCTGCGTCCTTTGTTGCCTGACGCTGTGAGTCGTTGAAGTATGCCGGAACGGTAATAACCGCCTGTGTAACGGGCTCGCCGAGATAGCTTTCCGCATCGCTTTTAAGCTTTGACAAAATCATTGCGCTGATTTCCTGCGGAGTGTAGTCCTTGCCGTCTATCGATACCTTTTCGGTTGTACCCATTTTTCTCTTGATTGACATAATCGTACGATCGGCATTTGTAACAGCCTGACGCTTTGCCACCTGACCTACGATTCTTTCGCCATCCTTCTGGAATGCAACGACTGACGGGGTCGTTCTTGCTCCCTCGCTGTTTGTGATAACGTTGGGGTTTCCGCCCTCCATAACAGCTACACAGCTGTTTGTTGTTCCTAAGTCTATACCTATAATTTTACTCATAATAAATTCCTCCTTAAAATTGATTAATATATGAACCGCATTTGCGGATAATTTTAGTTTGCAACCTTAACCATACTATGACGGATTACTCTGCCGTCCTTGTATTTGTAGCCGCGCATAAATTCCTCAACAACCGTATTGTCATCGGTTGTTTCGTCCTCCACATGCATAACCGCGTTATGAATATTTGGGTCAAACTGTTCGCCGAGCGCCTTTATCTCCGACGCTCCAAGCTTTTCGAGAGTATCCGCAAACTGCTTCATAACCATTTCCACACCGTCTTTAAGCTTTATTGCGTCTTCCGACGTAACCTCTGTCTGCATTGCCCTTTCAAGGTTATCTCCTATCGGAAGTATCGCCGCAACCGCATCTATTACAGCATCGGCATATCTTGAGTCTTTTTCACGTTGGGAACGCTTTTGGAAATTATCAAACTCGGCATACAAACGCATATATTTGTCTGTCTGCTCTTTAAGCTTTTCCGCAAGCTCCTCTTCTTTTGACTTTTCCGGCGCTTTTTCCTCCGGCTGTGTTTCATTTTCCTCCGCTGCCGTTTCCTCCGGCATTGTATCTTTTTCTTCTAATTCCTTTTCTTCTTTTTTGCTCATCTTTCCATCCCCTTTCTGTTATTCCCCGTTGATATAATAGTTCAAGAGCTTATCTATCTCCGCCGAAATAAGATCAAGGCTTGCAAAAACCTTTGAATAATTCATGCGTTTGGGCCCGATAACTCCGAGCCGCCCCATGACCTTATCTCCCAAGGAATAATTAACCGTAACAAGCGAACAATCCTTTAACGCATCAACATTGTTTTCTCCTCCGATTTTGACGTTGACTCCATCGGTTTCGCCGCTGCCGATAAGCTTTTTCAGACTGTCTCTGTCCTCAAGCAGTCTGAACATTTCACGCGCCTTGTCAGGATCCTTATATTCGGGGTATTTGAGTATCGAGTTTGAATTACTTACATATATCTCCGTTTCCTCCGGCGCCGTAATCGTTTCATAAACAAAGTTCATGATGCTTATAAGCACCTTCGGATGAAGATTAAGCTGCTGCTTGATTTCATTCTCGATTTCCTTTATCCTGTCAAAGGTTATCTCGTCGCCGCTCAGACCCGACAGGTTTCTGTTGAGTATGGCGGCAAGCTGTGCGCACATATCGGAATCGATATCAATAGTCATTATCTGATTTCTTACGCGGTGGGTTACCACAATCAGCATAACTTTCATCGTGCCCAGCGGAACAAGGTCAAGCTTGTTTATTTTCTCGTCCGACTGCGCCGGTGCTGTAACGACTGTTGTGTAATCGGTCAGCGCTGACGCTATAAGTCCTGCCTGACGGATTATTTTTTCCAATCTTGTAACCTTTTGTTCAAGCTCATTCTGTAATCTCGCAATCTCCTCCATGCCGATCTGATAGCGATGCATCAGCTGATTGACATAAAAACGGTAGCCTGCATCTGACGGAACTCTGCCTGCCGAGGTATGCGGCTGCATGATATAGCCCATCTCCTCAAGGTCTGCCATTTCGTTTCGTATGGTTGCGCTCGAAAGTCCAAGTTCCTCATGCTTTGAAATGGCTCGTGAGCCTACCGGCTCTGCCGTACCGATGTATTCGTCAATGATTGCCTGGAGGATTTTTCTTTTTCGTTCATTCAAATCCACATTGAACCCTCCCAATACGGTCTTTTTTTGTTAGCACTCAATGCCTTTGAGTGCTAACAAGTATAATTTACCACCTTATTTGCTATATGTCAAGCGATTTGCTTTACTTTTCATAAATTGTTCACATTTTTTACATTATACCTTATCATACAAACTCGCACAACACCGAATTTGACACATCTCTGCCTTTATCGGTAAATCTGTAGCAGCTGTTTTCCTGCACGATAAAGCCGCCTTTTATAAATTTATCTATTGTTTCGCCGTAAATGTTTTCTATTTCCGTGCCGAACCTTTTAAAAAATTCACTTCTGTCAATCCCCTTTTCCATTCTCATACCCATAAATATAAATTCGGAAATTCTATCTTCACGCGTCAGCTTTTCGCTGTTTTTATTGAAATTTCCCGATATATACTCCGACAAATCCGAGGTATTAAAACAGCGGCCTTCCCCGTCATACGAATGTGCCGCCGCTCCGAGTCCGATATATTCCCTGCATTGCCAATATTTTATGTTGTGACGGCACTCAAAGCCGTCTTTTGCATAATTTGAAATTTCATACCGCTTAAAGCCGCTTTCCGCAAGGCGCTTTGAAACAAGCGCATACATATCCCTGTCCGCGTCATCGTCCGCAAATGCAAATTTTTTATTTTTGTAATCCTCCGCCATGGGTGTTCCGTCCTCGATTATCAGACTGTACGCACTTATGTGAGTAACAGGCAGCGTAACGGCGGTTTCAACCGTTTTCATGAGACTTTGAGCCGTCTGGTTCGGCAGCGCTGTCATAATATCGGCATTGATATTTTCAAAACCCAGCTCTTTTAATCTGCAAATGGTATTATATGCCGTTTTCGCACTGTGTATTCGCCCTATTGCTTTAAGTTCGTTATCATTAAATGACTGTACTCCCACGCTTATGCGGTTTACACCCTCCGACAAAAGCGTTTTTGCTTTTTCATCGTCAAGCGTACCGGGATTGGCTTCAATACTGAATTCGTACTCTTTTGATATATCAAAATTTTCAAAGCATTTTCTTATAAGCTTTTCAAGCTGCACTGCGCTCAGAATTGTAGGCGTTCCGCCGCCTATAAACACGGTATCGGCGCTTTCGCCCTTATAATTTTGCATTTCACCGAACAGTGCGTCCAAATATGCGTCTGTGTATTCGGTTTTTCCCGAATACGATACAAAATCACAATATCTGCATTTCTGCACACAAAACGGTATATGAATATAGATTCCTTTCATAGCATTTTCCACTCCGCTTAATCCGAAAAATAACCGCTGCAAATTGCAGCGGTTATTTTTTTATTTATTGTCGTTGTCTTCGTCGTCTTCATCTTCGAAATCAAATTCGAGTTCAATTTCTTCATGACAATTCGGGCATACGATTTCATTTGAGCTGTCAAGCATATCAAAATCCACCATTACATCCTCACCGCAATTCGGACACTGAATTTCAAAAAGATCGTCGTCCAAGCTGTCCATATTGTCCTCATCGTCCTCGTCCAGCCAGCTGTCGTCCTCATCATCATCGTAATCGTCGTCTTCGTCATCCCATTCGCCGTCGCCGTACAAATCATCGGCTATGACAAGAAGTTCTTCATCGATTTCATCAATCATGTCCATGGCATCGTCCTGAACAGCTTCAAGCTCCTCAATCCTGTCTGCCATCTCCTCCATGACCTCAAGCATTTTTCCGATAAGCTTTCCCTCATCACTCTTGGGACTTAAATTAAGACCGTCCGCATATCCCGATAAATAGGATACTTTTTTTGATAAATCGTTCATATTTAATTCCTTTCTGCGCAAAAGGCACAAAAGCATACGTGCTTACTTATTTACACGCTCCATGTATTCGCCGGTTCTTGTGTCAACTCTGATTATATCGCTGCCGTCAACAAATAACGGCACCTGAATAACCGCACCCGTTTCGAGAGTTGCGGGCTTTGTTGCGCCTGTTGCGGTATTTCCGGCAAAACCGGGTTCTGTCTCTGTGATAGCCAGTTCAACAAATGTGGGCGGCTCAATATCAAATACGTTTCCTTTGTATGAAAGAACCTTACATACGTCGTTTTCCTTAACAAACTTCATAGCGTCGCCTACGGTTGACTTGTTAATGGGAAGCATATCGAATGTTTCCTGATCCATGAAGTAATACAGATCTCCGTCCGAATATGAATACTGCATATCCTTTCTTTCGATATATGCATTTTCAAACTTTTCTGTCGGTCTGAATGTCTTTTCAACCACACTGCCCGTTATAACATTTTTAATCTTTGTTCTTACAAAAGCCGCGCCCTTACCGGGTTTTACGTGCTGAAATTCTACTATCTGCCATACTCCGCCTTCTAATTCAAATGTAACGCCGTTTCTGAAATCTCCTGCTGTTACCATATCTTTTCCTCCTAAATCTTTGGTAGTTATTTTAGTCATATAGATATATTTTACAATATCCCGGACAAAAATGCAATACTTTTGTATAAAAAACTTACCGTTAAAATATACAAAATATCAAACAAAGACTGCAAAGCGTGCATAATCCGACGTTTTGCAGTCCTTTGATTTAACCCTGTGTATTATAGCTGTAATTCGGCGCTTCTTTTGTGATATAAATATCATGAGGATGACTTTCTCTGAGTCCTGCGCCTGTAATTCTTACAAATTTTCCGTTTTCTTTTAAGTGCTGAATTGTAGGTGCTCCGCAATATCCCATTCCGGAACGAAGTCCGCCGATAAGCTGGAAAATTGTATCCGACAGCGGACCTTTGTAGGGAACCCGTCCTTCAACGCCCTCCGGAACAAGCTTTTTGGAGCCTGTCTGGAAATATCTGTCCTTTGAACCCTTTTCCATTGCTGCAAGAGAACCCATGCCTCTGTACACCTTAAAGCGTCTGCCCTGGTAGATTTCAAATTCACCGGGACTTTCGTCGCAGCCCGCAAGCAAGCTGCCCATCATGATAACATCGGCGCCTGCCGCAATAGCCTTTACGCAATCACCCGAATACTTTATACCACCGTCTGCGATAACGGGAATACCGTACTTTTTTGCCACGCATGAAACGTCATAAACAGCCGTTATCTGCGGTACGCCGATACCTGCAATTATACGAGTTGTGCATATCGAACCCGGACCTATGCCAACCTTTATGCAGTCCGCACCGGCTTCTATAAGCGCTTCTGCCGCCTCCGAGGTTGCAATATTTCCTGCGATAACAGACAGATTGGGATATGCTTTCTTAATTTCTTTTACTTTATTTATAATATTCTTTGAATGACCGTGAGCGCTGTCAAGACATACAATATCAACTCCGGCTTCGACCAAAGCCGCAACTCTGTCAAGGCAATCATTGGTAACGCCGATTGCCGCACCGGCAAGCAGTCTGCCGTCTTTATCTCTTGCGCTGTTCGGGTATCTTATAGCCTTTTCAATATCCTTGATTGTGATAAGACCCTTTAAGTGGTTTCCCTCATCAACTATAGGAAGCTTTTCTATCTTATGCGCGGAAAGAATTGCCTGTGCTTCTTTAAGGGTTGTTCCCACGGGAGCGGTTATGAGGTTTACCTTGGTCATAACATCATCGATTTTCTTTGAAAAATCCTCCTCAAAACGCAAGTCACGGTTCGTTATGATGCCAACCAACACGTTATTTTCGTCACAAATCGGAACGCCCGATATTTTATAGCGGCCCATCAAATCGTCAGCATCCTTTAATGTATGCCACGCACTTAAACTGAAAGGGTTTGCAATTACTCCGTTTTCCGAACGCTTGACCTTATCCACCTCTGCTGCCTGTTCCCTGATTGTCATATTTTTATGAATAATTCCTATGCCGCCTTCACGTGCAACAGCTATCGCCATCGGCGCTTCGGTTACGGTATCCATTGCCGAACTCATGAACGGTATGTTTAGCTTTATGCTTTTCGTCAGATGAGTTGACACATCTACTGTATTGGGCGTAACTTCCGATTCCTGCGGAATTAACAGGACATCATCAAAAGTAAGCCCTTCCTTTGCAAACTTGTCTACCATATTAATCTCCTTTCAATATTAAATGCACAGCTCCGTAAAACGGAAAAATTTCATCGCTCTGCTTTTACAAAGCCTAAAATAGATTCTTTTTTCTATTTTAACAAAAATTACTGACTTTTTCAAGTCTTTTTAACAATATTTATTGTAATTGATTAATATAATCTTCTAAAATACTCCTCATTACAGCAAAATCACCTATTTTAAAAATTTCCGTCTTAATTTTCGACGCACCCGGCATACCTTTTATATACCATGCAATGTGTTTGCGCGCCTCGCGCACACCTCTGCTTTCGCCTTTTTCCTCAACAAGCATCGCTGTGTGTTCCAAAGCCTGTTCCGCCCTCTCGCGGTATGTCGGATAAGTTTCTTCTTCACCGGTTCCAAGCAGCGTATTAATCTGCCGGAAAATAAACGGATTTCCCTGTGCGCCGCGCGCAACCATAACCGCATCGCAGCCGGTATATTCAAACATTCTTTTTGCGTCCTGCGCCGTCCATATATCTCCGTTTCCGATTACGGGAATTTTTACACGTTCTTTTATTTTTTTTATAATGTCCCAGTCTGATTTTCCGCTGTAAAATTCACGGCGCGTTCTGCCGTGCACGGCTATCGCCGCTGCGCCCGACGCTTCGAGAATTTCGGCGGCAAGAAGGGCGTTTACGCTGTTTTCATCCCAGCCCTTGCGTATTTTTGCCGTCACCGGCACGGGCGAAACATTGCTGACCGCACGCATTATTTCTCCCATAAGCTTCGGATTTTTCATCAGCGCACTTCCGTCACCGTTGTTTACGATTTTCGGCGCAGGGCAGCCCATGTTTATATCTATAAGCTTTGTTCCCGTTTTTACCGTTTCATAAACCGCCTCCGCAAGAATTTCCGGCTCTGAACCGAAAAGCTGTATTGCGCAGGGTTGTTCGGCGTCTGTAATTTTCATTAGCTCGGCTGTTTTTTTATCTTTATAATGCAGTCCTTTTGCGCTCACCATCTCGGAATACACCAGACCCGCTCCGTAACGGCGGCATATTATCCGAAACGCCGTATCGGTTATTCCTGCCATGGGCGCAAGAAAGACATTGTTCTCTGTTTCAAAATTCCCTATTTTCATATCAGTCTCCGTATTCTTCATTATAAATAAAACAAACCGCGTAATTACGCGGTTTGTTTTTCATGGTGCACCTGAAAGGACTTGAACCTTCACGTCGGGGACACCAGATCCTAAGTCTGGCGCGTCTGCCAATTCCGCCACAGGTGCATTATCGCAACTCACAATATTATAGCACAATAACAACATATTTGTCAATAGTTTTAAGATGAAAATATTTTGAGCCGTGTGGAAAATTTATGTTGAAATTCATGTTTGAGACAATGCTGCGGAACGAGGAAGTCAGATCTATAGCTGACGCAATAACAAATATAGAATAACTTATTAAAAACGCTTCGGTATGGACAGTTTTCCGTACCGAAGTGTCTTTTTGTAAAACACTGTAATATTAAAACAGTATCTGCGTCTTAAAATATATTCAGCAATATTGAAAAATTAAATCGTCTTTTCAATTGATGCCGCAACGGGCTTTAACGATGAAAAATCCTTATCCCAGATGAAGCATTTCACACTGTAATTTTCGGCAGAGACTTTTTCAAAAGAAAGTTCATTAAAGGTAACCGTATTTTTTCCGGAGTACAGCGCAGACGCATTTTGTCTTGCCATAACCATTCTTCCGGTATCATCATACACTGCAAGTATTACATTAAACGTTTGTGCTGTGGTATTTTTATTATCAATAAATGCGCTCACGCTGCCGGAATAACGGCTGCCCGAAAGTTTAAAGTTGCTGCTAATGCCGGCGACGCTTAAATCCGAATTTCGCACAACGGTGATATTTACGGTATCGAAAATCCCGGAACCCGCATTAACCGTGACACGGGCTGTTCCCGAAGATAACGCCGTCATAAGTCCGTATTCGTTTACCGAAACAACATACGGGTTGTCGCTTGACCATGTTACGGAGCCGGAAGCGGAGGGCGGATTGATTTGATAATCAATCAAAAACGTATCACCGACAGTTTTTGTTACAGAATTATATGCAAGCGAAATACTTTCCGCACCGGTACGGTTTTCGGCATTAACATCGCATTTGGCGGAATAATTCCCGTCAGCGGTGGTACAGGTTATTGTTGCCGAGCCTTGTTTTAAAGCGGTAATCTGCCCGTTTGCGTCAACGGATATAACATTTTTATTGCTGCTCGACCACGAAACATCGCGTTTTGTCGCGTCTGAGGGAAGTATATTGGCATAAAGACGATATACTGAATTGACAGCCATGGTAACGGAATTTTCGCTGAGAGCTAAGCCTGCCGGCGAAATACCGTTTTGGTATACATCTGTAAGTTGATTATTTGACGTGTCAAAGGTTTTTGCTTTCTTTAATATTGCGCTTTCAAGCGAAGCGTATATCGAAAATGCCCAGCACGCTCCCCAGTTGCCCTGATTTTTAACGGAGCTTACCGAGTTTTCTTCACGCAAATCATATCTCTGCGGGAAAACAGTTTCATTTACGGACGAAACAGAGCTTTTATCTATACCCGTTATATCCGGAAAGCTGCCCTGCGCCATCGGAGCGGCTCCTGATGTATCAAGTCCCCTTTGTCTGACATATTTTATATAGTCCTCGCTTATCCCAAAGCCGCCGGAAACAGCTTCTTCAAGTGTATAGACCTTATCGTTCTGATAAGTGCGGCTGCTGTTATCTATTGCAGAAAATAATTTTGCGGAATACGAATTTGAGCCGTTGTCGGTAAAGGCTTTTATGCATAGGTTGCCGTTTTTGCATATATTAGTAAAATCCTCCCAGTGCTCTCCGTCACCGCTTAAATAGCTTTCATCCTCATTTGCACGCGCTTTTGAAGAATAGTTTTCGATAGGATATTCGCAGTATATATGCGGCTGACCGTCGGGAGAGGTTAATTTGATAACAACCGCAAATCTTGTTCCTGCCGATAATGATACGGGGCTATCCAATGTAATCGTATGATATCCCATTTCGCCGATAGTTCCCGAGGCGGCAGCTTTGCCGAGATCTATAAGAGAGGATTTATCCTTGTAGTTTTTGATTACATACACATCATATGAAGTGTTTTTGGAATGAGTGTAAAACGAAACTGCCCTTAAAATTTCATTCGAAGATAGCGCATCGCCACGTTGAGGAAATACGTTCGCTCCGTAGGAAACATCGTCGTAGTAGTATGAACCGACGGTGCCCAAGGGGTCGTACTGATACACGGCGTTATAGTTTGTGTTGCTTTCAAGAGATGCCGGCACAGCCATTTTACTGCGCTTGCCGATGTATTTGTCATAATATGATATATAGAAATACCCGTTATCACCTAAATATGTACCCCAGCTGTTTTTGCATATAAACGCGCCGTTCCCGGGAGGTGTGACTTTAAAATTGGAGGCGGAATAATTATCATCCCAGCCGACAATTGCTATTGCATGACCGTAGCCCGAATCGGAGCCGTCGGCAGGCTGATAGTAGTTTGAATAATTGTTGTTGTAATAGTATTCGTTCGAGAAATAAGATGCGCTGACAGCGCCGTATTTTACTAAGGCATTTTTAATTTCGCCGTTATCATCGGCGCTTTTCCTTTCCGGAAGCCAGATGATTTCCTGAATATGATAGTCGGCGGCGCATTCTTTGTATAAAGACTTTGGGTCGTTGCCGTAAGGTGGATATTCGTCATTTTCTTCAAGCGCTGCGCCGTCATGGCGCGAAAGATATGCCGTAGCAATAGTGGGATTTCCTCCGTTTGAGGCTGTGTCCCAGTCGAAACCGTCCTCCGCATAGTTGCTTGTATTTGTTATCATGTTCCATTCCGAAAAATCAAATTCCGGATTTGTTCCGGTTTTGCGCACAGTAACATCGCACACGGCCTTTATTCTGCCAACCTCGGTTATGGCACAAATAACCGTACTGCCCTCTCCGATTCCTTTTATTATTCCGCTGCTGTCTGCTGTGGCAACGGATTCGTCCGAGGAATACCATATCAGATTTTTGTTTTCAGCGGATTCGGGCAAGACCTCTGCCGTCAGAAGGTGCGTTTCATTAACTTGTATCGAAAGATAGTACGAGGACAGCGAAACAGACTGCGGAATGTTTTTTGCGGCAGCATCAAACGTCTCCGTAAATGTTTCCGGCGCTGTGATGCGGCTGTACGAATCGGCATTTACGGTGAAAGCCGAAAATAAAATGGCGGCGGAAAGCAAATCCGCAATTAGTTTTTTCATCTTACACCTCGTAATTACACTGTATTTTGTGATAATTATAGCACAAATTGTCGCAAAAAGTCAAGTGTTTCATTATTATACTTTAAGAGGAGTAACCGGTGAGCGCAGGTGATGTCATAAAAAACAAACAAACCGCATTATGCTGCGGTTTGTTTGTTATGTGGCGTACACAACAGGATTTGAACCCGCGACCCTCAGAATCGGAATCTGATGCTCTATCCAGCTGAGCTATGTGTACATTTACGATATATTATAACACAATTTACTGATTAATGCAAGCACAAAATTTTATATTATTTTATGAGTATAGTTAACAGCTGTATTATTTTTACTTTTTTGCGGACAATATATTGTGAGCTGTTAAAGCTGCAGAAAGGAGAACGGTTATGAAAGAGTTAAAAGGAACGAAAACGGAAGCAAATCTTATGGCGGCATTTGCAGGCGAAAGCCAGGCGCGGAACAAATATTCATATTATGCGGAAAAAGCCAAAAAGGACGGATATATACAGATAGGCGAGCTTTTTGAAGAAACGGCGTCTAACGAAAAGGCACACGCAAAAATCTGGTTCAGTATCCTGCACAGCGAAAGAATGCCCGGGACGGCGGCAAACTTAAAAGATGCGGCATACGGAGAAAACTATGAATGGGAGCAGATGTATCCCGAATTTGCAAAGACAGCAAAGGAGGAGGGCTTTGACCGCATAGCCGTATTGTTTGAAATGGTTGCCGAAATTGAGAAAAAGCATGAGGAACGGTTTAAGAAGCTTTTAAAGAACATAGAAAAGGGCGAGGTTTTTTCAAAAGCCGGTGATATGGTGTGGATTTGCACAAACTGCGGACATATTCACATCGGGAAGAGTGCGCCGCAGGTATGCCCTGTTTGCGCACATCCGCAAAGCTATTTTGAAGTAAGGGCAGAGAATTATTGAACGAAAGTCGGGAACGTAAGAAAAGAACTTGGTTTCATAGGTATGCGTCTGCCGATGAACGGAAATGAAGCTGATTATGTCGGGTTTATATATGCGCGGCACAATTCCATAAATGAAAGTAATTCAGCGCTGCGACAATAAAACGGATGCTTCCTGTAAAATACAAGAAAGCATCCGTTCGCTGTCTGAGTGAGAAATCAATATGTTTGAGCGTATATTCTGTTTTCAAATATGCCGCCGTTTTTTTATATACTCTATGTTACCGGCTGACGTCAGAACGAAATTAAACATATACGCCATTCGGGAAAGTGTACACGCTCCTTATGCGCACATCGCAGTACGAGTGTTTCGGCGGTTAGATGGTTTTACGGAAAAACATTAAATCCTTTTGACCACTTATGCACTCCGAGGCATTCATATGCGGTAAGACGGATTTTCGGATAAATCTCCATTTGTGCAGCGCCGCAGTTTCTGACGTGCTGTGCATAAACGATTGTAACTTTGTTGTCAATATCTATCGAAACAAGACTGCCGTTGTAGCCCACGCATACAAAACAGTTCTTCTCGGTTGTTTCGTTATATACGACATCGTTTATCATGTGCAGAACAGACTTTGCGGACAATATGCGTACATTGTGTTTTGAGACACCCTTGTTGCAGAGCGTTTCGGCAAAACGCGCATAATCGCTCACGCTTGTAATAATGCAGCCTTCGTTTTTTGACAGCATTTCTTCAAAATGTCGGTCTGTTTCTTTGCTCTCGCCGCTTTTGGTGATTATGTATTGCGCGCCGATTCGTTTTTTATTCTCGGAATTAAGTGAAAAAGAGCTGTTTTTCATATGAAGCGGCTTAAAAATTGCCTCCGACAGATATTCATCGAGAGTTTTTTTCGTCAGTTTTTCCACTATTGCACTGATATTTTTATGATTAAATTTATGCTCCTCAAAATCGAGCGTCTGTGAATATTTTCTGAGCATTTCCTCAATCGTTGACGAATCATTGAAAGAGGGGAGGTACTTATCCGCGCGGTCATCAAGCGACAAAAACCCTTTTTCGGCAAGCTGGAATATTGCGGTACAGCAAATTAGCTTTGCGGCTGAATGTATGAAGTATAAATCCTTAAAGGTTGTCTTTTTCGCCTCGGAAAAACCGTTTTTACGGCGGAATACATTGCTGTGATTGTAGTAGATGCAGCAGTCGCAGCCGGGCAGACTGTATACCTTATTGAATGAATCGAGGTATTTAGCCAGTGGGATAAAGTTCATAGATAATCACTCCTGTCAGAATTTTTTGTTTTGCAGAGCCCTTTCCGTCATTTCAACGGCCTCGGCGGAAATGTCCTTTCGGTTTACGATATAATAGTAAATTGAGCTGATTATGGCAAGCTGTGAAATTCGCGAATTCAGTCCCAATATGGAATATTGTGTTTCGTTTGATGCGGTGAAAAGCGTTATATCGCTGACCTTTACAATAGGCGATCTGCCCTTGTTGGTTATAGATATTGTTTTTGCGCCGCGTTCACGCGCGGTTTTTAGTGCGTCGACAATATCCTTTGACGAGCCGGAGTGTGAAATTCCTACCGCTACGTCCTTGTCCGTAAGGTGTGCGGCGGAAATCACTTGCATATGGTTGTCTGAAAATGCCGCGGCACGGCAGCCTGCACGCAGAAGCTTGTGCTGAAAATCAAGCGCAACGGCGGAGGAATTTCCAAGCCCGTATATCATAATCTGACCGGCGTTTAAAATCAAATCCGCCGCGGCTTCAAGGTCGGCTTTGTTCAGTGAATTTTTTGTAAGCTCCAAAGAACAGTAGATATCATTTGAAACTTTGTCAAATATTTCATAGCAGGAATCTTCGGCTGTTATGCCGTTTGTCAGATCGCTTGTGCCCTCCTCGCGCGCAAGCGATATTTTAAGCTCCTGATAACCGCCGAAATCAAGCCTTTTCGCAAAACGAACGATTGTCGCTTCGCCGCAGCCGCATTTTTCGGCAAGCTCCGTTATGGAAAGCGGAATAAGTCCGTTCGGATTTTCGATAATCCAGTCCGCTATCTTTTTTTCAGCTTTTCCCATTTTGGAATAAAGCATTTTTATCTTTAATGTAGTTTTTTTCATAAGTTAACCCGTATCCTCTGCTTAACACACATACATATAATGAAATAATTTTCTGCATATATTATACTATGTTATTTCTCCTTTGTCAAATATCTGAAAAATTTTTTTAAAAATTTCAACATAAATTTTTTATCCCCTTGCATATTACACCAATATAGTATATAATTAGTATAATACACAAATTCTAATAAACTAACTTAAAAAATAAAAGGAGGAATTATTGTGTTAAAAAAGATTTTAACGGCAGCAATTTTCACAGTTATGCTGTTTTGTACCGTTGCGTTTGCAGCCGAATTAAAGGCGGGCGATACCGCCTATGTTGTATACGGCGGCACTGTAAACGTTACAAAAAATCCTACCTATTCAGGAGGTGTAAGTGAGGTCAGCAAAGGAACCAGAGTGACGGTTTTGGAGCCTTATGTAGTCGGAGAGGATAACAGAAAATTTCATAAAATTCAGCTTTCGGACGGCTCAGTCGGATATATCCTTGCTTATACAACGGCTCGGGAAACAACACCGATACTTGAAGCTGCCGAGACTGCCGAAAAGGAGTTGAACAAACAATGGGCATCTTCCGATACCGACAAGTATCAGCACGCAATAGAGATGACATTTCTTTCTGATTACATCTACGGCGGAAGCAAAACAACCGAGGGACAAGAAAGAAATTTTTATGCTAAGGTACCGACGGAATGGGTCAGACACGACCGGCCCGCTTCGCTGCCGCTTGTGGGGATGGCTATTGTACATATAGGCGATGAGGGTAAAATCGGCTCGGTAAAAGCCTCGTTCTATCCCGGAAATCCGCCGATTAACTATCATTCCAAAAGACTTGATGAGCTTAAAGAAATAGGATATGATCCCCCGTTCGCTGAAAAAAGCAGAACAGCATCAAACGCTAACACAGCGTTTTATGCTACAACAACGAGTGAATTTGAAGTTGTTGCCTATAACGAGAAGTGGGTTGCCGTATGGAGTGAGGGCGGCGTTGACGAATCGCGCGGTACAATCAGACAGTGTGGCGAAAAAGACGGTACTGCCTTCACAAGCTGGAAGCCCGCCGTATATTTCCTTCCGAGGAATAATTGTTATATTTTGGATATTAACAATCAGGTATCAACGCCTCCGGAAATAGAGGCGGTAGGCAAGGCAACAGGTCTTTTGCTGGTTAAGACTACTCCCGATGATACGGATTATGTAAAATCGGGCGTTATTAAAATCAATCAGTCAATCCAGATTGTAGATGCCGCTCCGCAGAACGGTCATTATAAGATCTACTATAAAAAAGGTCTTTATTATGTTGACGCAAAGTATGTGAATGCGCAACTCGCAAACACCGAAAAACCGGCAACTCAGTACAAAGCAATAGCGGCTGTTGACTGTGATATTTCTGACGGTTCTTCGGTTGTCGGTTCGGTAAAAAAAGGCGCGGCAATCGATGTTATCGAGATGAACTATGACGGAATAAATTCAAAAATCTGGTTTAATTCAAAGGAATGTTACATTCCGACAAGCAATCTCGATGATTTAACCAAAACCCTGTCTGCTTCGGACACAGCCGCGCTCGGTACACCTATCGGCGTTCTGTCCGTAGATACGCCATGGGGCGAATGGGGCGCGCTTACCTATTCTGCCGAAGGACTTGCAAAGCTGAAAAATTACCGTTACGGATATATTAACGCTGATGAGAATAAGATGTCAGAGTACAGTAAATGGGTTCTTTCAAACAACGGTGAAATTAATAAAATACATGACAGAGAATGGGTAAATGTATACGGTATTGAAGAATTTTCGTTTGACCGTGACGAAGATATGAGGGATATTCCGGGAATAGATCCTTCCGATATAGATCCATGGATTATAACAGGTAAAATCTATACTATTTTCTATAACGGCGAAATTCGCTATCTGGTTCACGAGGATGATATGCAAGATACATTTACCTATTATCCCGGAAACGGATTCAGCAAAAACTCCGTTGCAAAAACCCAGACTGTCTGCCTGGACGGTCTCAAATATAACACCGTAGCATATAATATCGATGACAACAACTACTTTAAGCTCAGAGATATTGCAAAAATCCTTGACGGAACAATTAAAACCTTTGACATTAAATATGACGGTGCGACAAATTCTATTGATATGCTAAGCTTTTATGATTATACATCGGTCGGCGGTGAATTAACGCCCGGTGACGGCGCTGAAAGAACAGCTCTTTCATCATCGGCATTTTTAACGCTTGACGGCGTGCCGATTAAGGCAACCTGCTATAATATCGACGGAAACAATTATTTTAAGCTGCGCGATATAACGGATGCGTTGGATTGCCGCGTCGAGTGGGACGGAAACAATCAGATGATTTGGATCATTCCGGCAAGAACCGCATATGATGATCCGGATGAGATAGTGGGCTGATGTTTCTAAATTAAACAAAAATTTTAGCCGATATGAGGTTTGAAAATTTTTCAAACTTTATATCGGCTTTTTTCTTACGTATTATTCAAATAAAACGTAAATTGAGCATCAATCATAGATTTAAGCCCTGATATAATTTTTTTTGTTTTCGGCTTTGTTTTTATATCTTTTTCACTCAAATCCTATCACCACCGGCGTTACTTTTTACTCTTTTTATCCTTATCTCAAAAAAAATTTACACAAAAAACATACGGAAGGGATGCGGACTCTTTTTGATTTATTTCATGTCGGCAGCAAAGCATTTGTCGATCAACGATTTCAGCTTCTCCATTTGCGATTTGCCGGTAACGGCGCCGACGATCGGTTCTCCTACGATACTGCCGCTGCGGTCAACCACATATGTTGTGGGATAGGCGTATACATTTCCGACAAACTTTCCCGCCTCGCTGTTCGAATCAAAGTATACGTTCCGGTAGGAAGCGTCTTTCTTTTTCAAAACCGCCTTTGCTTCGGATATTGCCGCCTCATCTCCGTCCAGCGTGAAAGAATTAATTCCGATGAGAGAACCGCCTTTCTCGGAGAGCTCCTTATTCAGCGCATCGAGTTCGGAAAGCTCACCCACACATGGAGAGCAGGTAGTGAACCAAAAGTTTACCACTGTGACAGCGTTGCCGGAGAACAGCTCATCGCTCTTTATTTCGTTCCCGTCCAGATCTTTCCCTTCGAAGGACGGAAATTTCCCCACACTGCCGTTATCGGATGGCATACTCATATCATTATCCGACGATTTTTGAGCTGCATCCGGATATTTTTTTTCAATCATAGTCAGCTTATTTTCAATATCCCGGATTTTTTCCGCTTCACCCTTAATCAATTTAAGCTCGTCCTCCGTAAACTGTTCCTTGACGGTATCAATGGTTTTGAGAAGAAAATCACCGTAGTTTTTACCGTCCTCCTGCAAAGTCATACCTTTGTCCGCCGCTGCAAAAACCCGTTCCCAAAGCTCTGTATTTTCTGCCAGAATCGTATTTTCCTGCGTCATCAGTTCTTTATGCATTGTTACCGCTTCTTCGGCATTTTTCGGTTCATTTTCCATACCGTTTAATTTGTTTGTGCAGGCTGCCGCAACCAGCGCCAGCATCACAAGCATTAGCACAGCCGCTGTAAGTTTCCTTATACTCATGTTTATTCCTCCTGATTTTTGTTATTTTTTATCTGCGGCATTTTCGCCGCTTTTATCTTTACCGTTCCCAAAGCCGCAGCGAAAACGAACGGCGTTCGCCGGACATACCCGTACGCACATACCGCAGCGAATACATTCGGTATGATTCGGCGTTTTCGTTACGTCCACAGCCATTTTGCAAGCTTCTGCACATTTTCCGCAGGCTACGCATTTGCCGGTATCCACTTTCATTTGAAACATCGAAACCTTGTTCATCAGGGCATAGAACGCACCAAGCGGACACAGCCATTTGCAGAACGGCCTGTAAAACAACACGCTTGCCGCAGTTACTGCAATCAAAATGCCGAATTTCCAAGCAAACAATACTCCGAGTGCAGATCGAATACCGGAATTAACAACGGACAGCGGAATTGCCCCCTCCAACACACCCTGCGGACAAATATATTTGCAGAAAAAAGGTTCGCCCATTCCGACATCGTCTATCGCCAACGCCGGCAGCAGAAACACCGTTACCAAAAGAACAGCGTATTTAATCCAAGTCAAATATCTGAGCTTTTTGGTTGAAAACTTTTTTGTCGGAATTTTATGCAGCAGCTCCTGAAACCAGCCGAACGGACATAAAAAGCCGCAGATAAAGCGTCCCAGCAATACTCCCAGCAATATGAGCGTTCCTGTTATATAATATGAGAAGCCATACTTTGCAGACCCTGCTACCGTCTGAAGCGCACCGATAGGACAGGCTCCTGATGCCGCAGGACAGGAGTAGCAGTTCAGCCCCGGCACACATACTTTTTTTCCGGCTCCCCGATAAATTCCGCCCTTCAGAAAATTTGGCAGATGCAGATTGCTCAATAAAGCCGCCGCTGCCTGAATGTACCCACGGAAGCGAGTCAGTTTTTGTGATATACCCGAAAATTTCTTACCCAATTCCCACACACTCCAGACATAATTTGATTGCCTTGCTCAGTACAGTCGCCGCCTCACCCCGCAAGACTCCAACGCACAGCGCTGCTGTTCCGACAGCTAAAAGCAAAGTCTGCGCCGCCGCCTTTTTCCAATGCATATATGCCTCACCCTTTCTTTATCCTCTTTCGGATTATATATGGTTTTCCGGTTTACATTCCGGGCAGATTCCTTCGAACACGGCCCTGTGACGAAATACCGTGTAACCGGTCGCAGCCGCAACCTTTTCATCCGGATCGGAAAGATAATTAAACGGAATATCAATTACCTTTCCGCACATAAGACAAATAATATGATAGTGAAGGTCTGTTCTCAAATCATATCTGTCTGCACCCGGCACCTTGATATGAAGTATTTCTCCGTCCTCTGACAAACAGTTTAAATTGCGGTATACGGTACCCTGACTGATTTTTCCGTCAATCGCATGAACTTCTTCATATATCGTATTGGCAGTCGGATGATCTGTGTGGCTTCTGACCGTTTCCAGAACGATTCTGCGCTGTTTTGTTTCTCTGTGTTTCAGCATTATTTATGCTCTCCCCTAAGTTTTGTCACATTTCAAATTTGTTATTCAGCGTCCGTCAAGCGAAATATATTCCCTGCACGGAGCAACAGCGGTATATGCCGGACAAATGATTACAATAATTTTTTTCGGTTCTTGTTCCCGCATATTTATTGTTTTTCATATTCACTTCATACATTTCATTTTTATGTTCTATTAGGAATTGTTCCTAATAATAATTATATAGTAATCTATTCCTCTTGTCAAGACAAAAGGTGAAAATCTTCACTGTTTTCTGCTTTTTCGGCGTTTTGCACTATGAAAATTTTTGCGGATTTTTCGCTTTTCTTTACTGCTAAAATCATCGGTGTGTATCGCCAAAAAATGCAGGAAAAATCCCAATGATTTAAGCTTAATACCGGAATATGCAAAAATTATATCAGAAACCGCATAACGGGCAAACAAAGTACAGGAATATGAGGACGAGTTAAAAAGCGATAATGTTTCATAAGAAGTGTTCACAGAATACATAAATACCCTTGCAAAAATTGCAGAAACTGAAAAGTAAGCGGGGGAAAACAACAAGTCCATACCGCAAAGGCTCAAAAAAAACTGAACAATTTAGAAGATATCTAAATCGTCCAGTCTGTCTGGTGGGAGAGGGTGGATTCGAACCACCGAAGCTGAAAGCAGCAGATTTACAGTCTGTCCCCTTTGGCCACTCGGGAACTCTCCCATTA
>JABLTK010053833.1_pt1 | contig 98231 bp, 75 predicted proteins | sample 7160131 | NCBI WGS metagenome assembly JABLTK01 (sample SAMN14651221, study PRJNA627086) | human gut metagenome | isolation source: feces | host: Homo sapiens | reverse complement strand
TAATATATTAAAAAATTATAAAAAAGTATAAATAAATATTGAAAAAAAATTTAATATAATATATAATATAATCAAAATTATTCTGACGGAGGAAAATATGATTTATAACATTGCCGGAATTACGATTGATATGGAACCGAAGTTTCCGCGAACCGCAAAACAGAGCGAGGCATATCTTGCGCCGGACACAGTTAATGCCGATGTCCGTATACGTCTTGATGAAGCTTATATGGCTCAGCTTCTTAAAGAAAATCCTCAGCTTTCCGAGGAAAGCTGTGAATATATATGTATGGGCAGCGAATTTTACGATGCCCTGATTTCTTATGGAGGTTTTCTTCTTCATTCCTCCGCAGTGGTTTATAAAGAAAAAGCGTATCTTTTCTCCGCCCCGAGCGGCACCGGAAAGTCAACGCATACTCAGCTGTGGCTAAAACGCTTTGACGGCGCATACATATTAAACGATGACAAACCGGCAATAAAAATACAAAAGAACGGTTTTTTTGCCTTCGGAACTCCTTTTTCCGGCAAAACCGATCTTAATATAAATAAATGCGTTCCTCTGGGCGGAATATGTTTCATAGAACGCAGCGATAAAAATTATATTGAAAAAATCCCGTCGGACGAGGCTTTATTCCGTCTGCTTAATCAGACGGTTCGTCCGTACGGACAAAACAAAATGGATATACTCTTAAAAATACTGGATAAACTTATAAATACAATGCCCATTTATAAGCTTCACTGTAACATGGATTTGGAAGCGGCAGATGTGGCATACAACGGGATGAAGGGAGAACTTAAATGAAAACAAAAGAAGGTTTTATGCTCAGAACAGTCGGAGGGAGATCTGTCGTGGTTGCAGTCGGAAAAGCCGCAGATACATTCAACGGACTCATAACACTTAACGATTCGGGAGTATTTTTATGGAATTTGCTCGCGTGCGGCGCAACGCATGATGAACTTCTCGAAAAAATGCTTGAAGAATATGACGTTACGGAAATGACCGCACGTGCGGGACTTGACAGATTTTTGGAAAAAGTACGCGGAGCCGGACTGATAGATGATTAACGGTAAAATTGAAAGTTATATAAATGCCAACGGCGAAATGATTATAACTCCCTCGGGAATGAGTATGTGGCCGATGCTTCGCGGCAAACGCGACACTGTATATGTCACAAAACCGCATGGCAGGCTCAAAAAATACGATTTGCCTGTATATAAACGCAGTGACGGCGCTCTTGTGATGCACAGAGTTATGGAGGTTCTGCCCGACTGCTATACAATGTGCGGCGATCATCAGACCGTACTTGAACACGGTATTACGGACAAACAGATAATTGCCGTTGTTAAGGGCTTTTACAGAGATGAAAAGTACATTTCCGCCGATAATAAAAAATATATGATATATTGCAGATTTTGGTGCGCCAGTCTGAAAACTCGTGCGGCAATGCTTCGTATTCTCGAGACGGCGGCCTTTTTAAAAAGATGCTTTTTCACACGGGGGAATTAATTGAATGTCAAAGAAAGTAGTACCGATTATAACCACAATATTAATAATGATAATAATTTTTGTGCTCTCGGGTCAGAACAGCGGTGACTCCTCTGATTTGAGCCGAGGATTTACTGCAAAAATTATAGATATTATAGCCAAAGAAATGGATAGCGTTCAAAAAACAGATTTACTGCTGAATATTCATTCTTTTATAAGAAAATGCGCTCATTTCTTTATATATACGCTTTTAGGCATATCGTCCCTTATTATGATGAAAAACATTTTCACCGTTAAGCCCTATTCCAAAGCATGGACATATGCAATTATTCTGTGCTTTATATATGCCGCTACGGATGAATTTCATCAGCTTTTTATAGACGGACGTTCCGGCGAAATAGCCGATGTTTTGCTTGATACTGCCGGAAGCCTGTTCGGCAGCGGTATATTTTCTGCACTTCGGATGCTTTTTAATTTGAAACGGAGGAATGATGATGATTGACTGTCACGCACATATACTCCCTGCCTTTGACGATGGAGCAAAGGACATGGAAATGTCGCTTAAAATGCTGGAACTGAGTAAAGCCGACGGCATAAGCGGAATAATTTCAACATCGCATTGTTACCCGCAGACCGGCGATAATATTTCCGAATTTGCACGCCGACGTGATGAACGGTTGTCGGAACTTAAAGCGGCACAAAATGAAATTCCTGTTTATTCCGGCTGTGAACTTAATATGCTTACCGACGTTTCGGAATACGAAGAAACGCGAAAAGCTTGCATAAACAATACAAACTACATAATGATTGAGATGCCGTGGGACGAATGGAAGGAATGGCATATCGAAGCAGTCTACAAACTTACCATACGCAGCTATATCCCTATTATAGCACACATAGACCGTTATGTTATGCACGATAAAAAGCTGCTCAATTCCCTCTTTGAACTTAATGTGCTTTATCAGATTAATGCCGAGGGCTTTTCGGATTCTTTCAGAAAAAAATTCGTGCGCGAACTTGTCGCGTCCAAGCGTGCTCATCTTCTTGGGAGTGATATGCACAACACCTCATCAAGAGCGCCCAATCTCGCAAAGGCACGTACGGAAATAATCAAAAACTACGGCGAAGACTGCATGGATTATTTTATATCCAATGCCGAAAAGGTTGTAAAAGGCGATGAAATATCCGAATCGGATTTTATATCGTTTAATAAAAAAAGCTTTATGGACAAGCTGCGGAAAAGGTGAAAAATATTCATACTTTAAAATTTTTTGGATTGATTTCACTTGACAATATGCCGTAAATATACTATAATAAGCTTAGTAGAATATATTTTCAAAGGAGTGTATGATTTATGAAAAAGAAACTGCTATCCCTATGTGTTGCAGCTGCTTTATCCGTATCATGCGTATCACCGGTTTTTGCAGCCGGCAGTATTAAAGATTTGCTCAAGGCAATCCCGGGATATGATACAAAATATAAAGAAAGCACAATCGATGTGGATACCGACATGGAACTCAGAGAATCCGGCGGTACGTTTGACGACGGTCCGGTAAGTGTTGAAGTAAGCGACATCAAATCTTCTGTCACCTTCGATTACAGAACTATCCTCTACATGGAATCGGTAAGAACAAAGTTTGAAACATATTGGACCCTTGCACAGGGCTTGTGCAGTGGTGATACTGCTCTGCTCAATGAGCTTGACCATCTGCGTGTCACAGGTGAATTTGCAGTTACGGTTGAATTTCCGTCAACAATGACGCTCCCTGCCGAGGCAACAACGGTAGGTAAAATGCAGGGTTTTAATGACGAAGCAAAGAACCTGTTTATTGATACAAAGCGTGAGCTTTCAGGCAACAAGCTTACCATTACATTTATGGTAAAAGATCCCGCTACTTCAATTGATGATATAGATATAAACAATCTTTCAGCATCAAAAATGTATGTAGAAGGCAAGACTCTTAACGATAATCTTGATACATATCTCAAAGATATGACGTATACCTGCCCGAATGTAACCATAACAGGTCTCGGAATGCACACTGTTATAGGAAAAATGACAGGTTCTACGAAAATAAACGGAGAACTTGCCGCAGCATCGGGAGATTATTCCGACACACTTGCAACCGTAAACTATAATGCTGTTCAGTTACTTGCAGGCGGCGATACAGGCAGAGATAAGAACAATATCTATGAAAGCGTGGTTCTTTCAACTCCTACGCCTACAAAGAAGCCCCACACCGGCAGCACAGACAGTGGTATAGGCGGCGGTTCGGGCGGCGCAATTGCACCGGGAATTCCGTCAAAGGAAACTCCTGCTCCGACAGGAACACCGAAAGCTCCGTCAACTACACTTACTCCGGCTAAACCGGAAACAACCGTTAAACTCAACGACAGCGACCACTTTGCATACGTTGTAGGCTATCCAAACGGTGAGGTTAAACCCACAGGAAATATTACGCGTGCAGAAGTTGCAACAATAGTATTCAGACTGCTCACAGATGATACAAGACGTCAGGTATGGTCGCAGACAAACAGCTATTCTGATGTTCAGGCCTCAAGCTGGTATAATAATGCTGTTTCAACAATGACAAACGCAGGTGTTCTGACAGGTTATGAAGACGGTACATTCAAACCGGATGCTCCCATCACAAGAGCCGAATTTGCTACAATAATGGCAAGATTTATCGGCGGCAGATATTCCGGCGGCGAGTGGTTCAGTGATGTTTCAGGCCACTGGGCAAGCGAATATATAAACAGAGCAAAGGTTACAGGCTGGGTAAATGGTTATGAAGATAACTCATTTAGACCGGACATTGCTATAAACCGTGCAGAAGCTATGACTCTGATTAATAATGCACTTAACAGACACGTATCGATTGAAGGTATGGCCGCTGTTAGCGATGCAATGGTTAAATGGTCGGATAATACTCCCGATGCTTGGTACTATACAGCAATACAGGAGGCTACAAACTCACATAACTATACACGCGAAAATGATACTGATGATGAAACATGGATTTCGTTAAGAGAAAACAAGGACTGGGAAGTTCTTGAAAGCGAATATTCCACAGTAAACGATTGATTTTGCAGTCAAAACGGGCGGAGGATGTTTATCCCCTGCCCGTTTTATTTAAGGAATTTTGAAAATGTTTGATTCTTCTTAACAAGCTGCAGTTCAAATTCACCATTCCTGTCTCGCGGCGCTTTAATCTTTGTTTCGCCAAAGCTTGTTTTAAGGGTCTTTTTAGAATACCCACTACGGCTGTTTTCGCCCTCTTGATTGTGATAATCATACTTGATGTAACCGAGTTCATCATCAGGTTCTCCGTCAAGACCGTTTTCATGCATTTCTCCCGCCATTATCTAAAACACATCTTTAAGGTCATGAAAATTCTCTACTTTCAGTCCTTTCATAATCTTGCACAAATTTCCCTTGTGTTCTTTTTCTGCTGACCGTTCTGGAAATGTCAATTCTTTGTTTATTTTTTAATGCATTATTCACAAAAAAATTTGCAAAATAATAAAAAAAGGTATATAATAATTAAAAGGCAATTATGAAAGGAGTATTCAAGGTTATGAACGTTTGTGATGCAGCAAAAGAAAGACGAACTGTAAGAAAATTTGTGCAGAAAGAGGTAGAAAAAGAAAAGCTTGATAAACTTATAAATGCGGCACGTTTTGCCGCAACTGCCGCAAATATGCAGCCGTTAAAATATATGATAGTTGACAGCAGGGATAAGGACATATATCCCCTGACAAAATGGGCGGGATATCTGAGCGGCTGGGAACCCGCTGAGAACGAAAGACCGCTTGTGTATATCGCCGTATTAACGGACACTTCAATAAAGCCGGCAGAAAAATCGGAGGTTGACTGCGGTTCGGCTATCGCAACAATGATGCTTGCGGCAGAGGATTTAGGGTTGGGAACGTGCTGGCTCGGAGCAATTAACAGACCTGCAATTAAAGAGCTGCTGGCATTGGAGGACAAGTATTATGTTTCGTATCTGCTTGCGGTAGGTTATCCGGCGCAGAAAGGCGAAGTGTTTGACATTCAGAATAACAACGTTAAATATTACTTTGATGAAGAAGAAAATTCACACGTTCCGAAAAGAACCATGGAGGAAATTCTGATAGGTTAAATGTTTTTTACAAGTATAAAAAAAGCTTGCAAAATATTCTTTAATAGTGTATAATATAATAATGCGGTATTAAATACCAATGATTGTTAAACTACAAAAAGGAGGAAAAACATATGCAGGGAAATGTATATGACGTTTTGCTGGAACGCGGCTTGATTGCTCAAACAACGCACGAACAGGAAATAAGAGAATTATTAGGAAAGGAAAAAGTTACGTTCTATATCGGATTTGACCCGACGGCAGACAGCCTTCATGTAGGACATTTTCTGCAAATGGTTGTTATGCGCCATATGCAGATGCACGGGCACAGACCGATCGCCCTTGTAGGAGGCGGTACGGGACATATAGGCGATCCTTCAGGAAGAACGGATATGCGTCAGATGATGACCAAAGAGGTCATTGACCATAACTGTGAATGTTTTAAAAAGCAGCTTTCAAAAGTTATTGACTTCTCTGACGGAAAAGCGCTCATGGTAAATAATGCAGATTGGCTTTTGGATTTGAATTATATTGAATTTTTGCGCGACATCGGTTCATGTTTCTCGGTAAATAAAATGCTTGCAGCCGAGTGTTTTAAGCAAAGACTTGAAAAAGGTCTGTCATTTTTGGAATTTAACTATATGCTTATGCAGAGCTATGATTTTCTTATGCTCAACAGAAAATATGATTGTAAAATAGAGCTTGGCGGTGACGACCAGTGGAGTAATATCCTCGGCGGGCTTGAGCTTTGCAGAAGAAAGGATCAGAAACAGGTTTACGGAATGACCTTTACGCTGCTTACAAACAGCGAAGGAAAGAAAATGGGTAAAACGCAGTCCGGCGCCGTATGGCTTGACCCCGCAAAGACATCGCCGTATGATTTTTATCAGTATTGGGTAAACGTACAGGATGCCGATGTTATAAAATGCTTAAAGCTTCTCACATTTGTTTCTATGGACGAAATAAGAGAAATGGAAAAATGGGAGGGTCAGGAGCTTAATAAAGCAAAGAAAATTCTTGCTTATGAGGTTACAAAGCTTGTCCACGGCGAAGAAGAAGCCGAAAAAGCAAAGGCAACGGCAGAAGCAGTATTCGCAAACGGCGGTATTTCGGAGGATATGCCTACTACAGTCATTGCCGATGTTGTCGGAATGGGTGTGCTTGATATGCTCGTAAAAACAGGTCTGCTTTCTTCAAAGGGCGAAGCAAGACGTCTTGTTCAGCAGAACGGATTATCGATAAACGATAAAAAATACGCCGATGTAAACGGTGTTGTTACTGCTGATATGCTTGGCGAAAACGGCATGATTATTAAAAAAGGTAAAAAAGTTTTCCACAGGGTGGTTGCTGAATAAAAGATTTTTCGGGCTGATTGTATCAGGGGAACGGATCGGACAGATCTGCACCCGATGCAGCAGCCTTTTGATTTTATAGGAGATTATAGTATGAGTATAAATACAAAGCAAAGTATAAAATGTCCGAAATGCGGACAAATGAGCGATATAACGGTCTGGAATTCAATTACAGTAAAGGACAGCGAAGATTTAAAGCACGATTTACTCAAAGGAAAGGTTAATATTTTTCATTGTCCTTCGTGTTCGCACACCGGACTTATGCCGTCACCGCTGTTGTATCATGACGAGGATAAAAAGCTTATGATTTCTTTTTCGCCGTGCAATGATGCAAAAATTAAAAAAAAGCTGTATGATGAAATCTGCAAATCCTCCGCAGAATCGGGAGAAATCGAAAAGCTTAGCGGATATAATCTCAGATTTGTGACGGATTATAATGAACTGCTCGAGAAAATCTTGATTTTTGACAGCGGTTTAAACGACAAAACCATAGAGGTTTTAAAACTTATGGTTCTTATGCAGGACGAGGAAAAAATGCAGGATAGATCATGCCGTTTCGGAAAGTGCGAGGACGGAGCGATTGAATTTATGATTCAGGATATGAAAGAGGTACAGGTATATACATCATCTGTACCGATGAGCACTTATAACCTTGTGCATAAAAGTCTGCTCGAATCCGGAGTTAAGGATTACAGTTTCGGCTGGGAAACGGTAAACGGAGAATATGCTTCACGTCTTTTGAACGGATTTAATAATTAAAAATTTTTTTTAAAATTAATGCAACCTTTTAGCCTGTTAAAAAGTATTATATATGAAAGGGTAAACAACAGACAAAAAACAAAAAGAAAGGAAGTTGAAAAAATGAAAAAAATTTTATCAGCCGTTTTGGCGGCAACAATGGCGGCGGCAATGATCGTGCCTGTAAGTGCGGCGCAGTCGGATGAAATGGCAGAGGTTCTAAACGCTGTCAAATCGCGTGTGGAGGTTCCCGAAACGGATAAATTCCAAAGTAACAGCTACGAAAATGAACACAAAACAGTGTATGAATTTTCATGGTGGTCGGAAAGCGATGACGGAGAAAAAGGACTTAATATAACCTGTACGTCCGATAAAGTTATAACGTCATATAATGAATATGATTATACCAAGAGAACAAGCTACGACGATAAGCCTGCATTTCCGAAAAATGATTATGCAAAACTTAAAGCAGATGCAGAAAATTTCGTAAAAAAGCTGAATCCCGACTTAGACCTGAAAGTTCTTGATACGGATGAAGCATTAAATGATTACGGCTTGTATTTTCCGGTTGAAAGGGAATATAACGGTATTAAGGTCGCAAGAGACGGCGGTTCCGTGTGCATGGAAAGCGATAAAATTAAAAGCTTTAATCTCCATTGGTCCGATATAGATGAATTTGAAGGCGGAGAAGAAAAGATAACATCACCGGAACAGGCTCAGGCAGCGTTTTTGGAAAAGCTGGGATTTGAACTTGTTTACAAATATTATAATGATAACAGAAAGATAGTTTTCTATCCCGCATACACGCTTAAAGATGGTGAAAAATACATAAATGCTGTAACAGGCGAAGTTTTTGAACCGGAAAACGACATTGGGATTTTCAGAGAAAGTACGATGAAAGCAGCGGCAGAGGATTCAAATTCCGGCGGTGGTTCTTCGTTCTCGAAAGCTGAACAAGCCGAAATTGACAAGATTGCAGGTTTGATACCGCAATCTGAAATGGAAAAGAAAATCCGTGCAAACAAGCTTATCGGTATATCAAGCAAGCTTAAGCTTACGAATATTCAACTGCTCAGAAGCTACACCGATGAAAATCTGTATACATATGAAATGACATTCTCTGATGATGACAAATCAGGCGCATATGTAACGGCAAATGCAAAAAACGGTGAAGTTTACGGTTTGTCGAAGTACAGTGACACCATCGACAATGAGGACGTAACAAAAGACGCCAAGACGGCTGAAAAAGCATTAAAAGCGCTTGCACCGTCAATAAGCGGCGAATACAAAGAAAACGGCGATTCACTTTCACGTTATGTAAACGGAGTAAGAGTTGACTGTGACGATGCGTATGCCTACACAGACAAAAACGGCAAGCTTGTAAGTTACAGTGTAAATTATACAACAAATGCTGAATTTCCGTCACTTGACAATGCAATAAATGCAGAAGAAGCAGCAAATAAAATTTTTGCAGCTGTACCGTATGAAAAGCTTTATATGCCGCAAAGAGACAGAAAAGCATATCTTTTGTATTCCTTTGACGGAACAATAAACCTCAATGCACTTACCGGAAAAATGGTAAATTACCGCAATGAGGAGGAAAAGGATAACAAATATAAATATAATGACCTTGACGGACATTATGCAAAGGGCATGATCGAAAAGCTTGCTAAATTCGGCATAGGCTTTGAGGGTGAAAAATTCAGACCGAACGATTATATCACAAAAGAAGATTTTGACGCTCTTATGCTGGATGTATTCCACAGAGGAACGGGCAAAGTCTCCGACGAGGAAAAGAAAGCCGAGATAACACGCAGTCAGGCTGCGGTTGAAATGGTTAAAGCAATGGGTGCCGGAGAATATGCAAAATATGACGATATATATGTAACACCGTTTAACGATGTTACCGAAAATAAGGGTTATGTCGCGATTTTAGCAGCAACGGGCGTTATAAGCGGCGATGAAAACGGAAACTTCAATCCGTCAGACAAGCTGACGCGTGCAGAAGCAGCAGTGCTTGTATACAATTATCTGAACAAGTAATTTTATATTTATAGGCTCTATAATATCTGCGAACAACGGGATATTATAGAGCTTATTATATTGCACAAATACACCACTGCTCGCAAATTCTATTTTGTCTCCCCTTCCCTAACTGTAAGCAAAAATCTCTAAAAAAACAATAGAACATATTGAAAAAATCAATATGTTCTACTGATGCAGGAAACAATAAGAGCAGAGCAAACCCTGCTCTTATTGCTATTATTAAGCTCTCGGATTGACCGTGGACTGTTGAGAGAGATGTCAAGACGACCAGTACACGATCAATCCTCAAACCAATAACCAAAATATAAAATGTGCAGCCTATTTTGTGTTATTTAATATTGCTGCCTTTACAGTATTTTTCATAAGCATTGCAATAGTCATCGGCCCTACACCGCCCGGAACAGGCGTTATAGCTGCCGCAACCTGCTGTGCAGATTCAAAATCCACATCTCCGACCAATTTTTTCGGAGCAATGCGATTTATTCCGACATCTATTACCACAGCGCCTTCTTTTATCATATCACCTGTTATAAAATTAGGTTTGCCTACTGCCGCAACAAGAATATCGGCTCGTTTTACCTTTTCTTTTAAGTTAACTGTCTTTGAATGACATACTGTTACCGTTCCGTTTTTGTGCAAAAGTAACATCGACATAGGTTTTCCTACAATGTTACTTCTTCCTACAATAACACATTCTTTGCCCGTTACATCAATTCCCGATTCTTTAATCAGTTCCATAACTCCGGCAGGAGTGCACGGTACAAAATCATAATCACCCGTCATAATCTTTCCGACATTTACCGGATGAAACGCATCTACATCCTTTTGAGGATTTATTGTATTTATGACAGCCTGTTCATCTATGTGTTTCGGCAACGGCAACTGACACAATATTCCCGATATGTGTTCATTGTTATTAAGCTTTTCTATAAGCGCTAATAATTCATCTTGTGTCGTATCTGCGCTTAATGCATATTCTTCCGATAAAATACCGCAATAGTCGCAGGCTTTCTTTTTATTATTTACATAAACCCTGCTCGCAGGATCATCGCCCACGATGATTACAGCAAGTCCGGGATTTATTCCCTGTTTTTTTAATTTCTGAACTTCTTCCTTTATTTCGTCTTTTATCCGTTGGGAAACTTCCTTTCCCATAAGAAGCTTTGCCATGATTATTTCTCCTGTTATTTTCTGTGATACCGCCCTTCGGAGGACGTATAAGGCAACGTTCATGATAACCTATTAAATCGGTTCTGCCTGTTTTTACAAGCGCATCATAAACCAATTTATAATTATCAGGATTTTTAAATTGCAATAGTGCTCTTTGCATCGCCTTTTCATACGGCTTTTTCGGAACATACACCTTTTTCATCGTAAAGGGGTCAAGCTCTGTATAAAACATACACGTTGAAATTGTTCCGGGTGTCGGATAAAAATCCTGCACCTGCTGCGGATTTATATGATGTAAATTCAAATATTCCGCAAGCCTTACCGCATCATGAAGCGTACTGCCCGGATGGCTTGACATCAGATACGGAACTATATACTGCTTCAGTCCGAGTTTTTCGTTTATTTTGTAAAACTTTTCCGCAAATTTGTCATAAACGCTGTTTTCGGGTTTTCCCATATATTTTAAAACATTATCACTGATATGTTCCGGTGCAACCCTCAGCTGACCGCTTATATGAAACTTACACAGTTCATTAAAGAATGTATCATCTTTATCATTAATAAGATAATCAAATCTTATTCCCGAGCGTATAAATACTTTTTTTACACCGTCTATTTTGCGAAGCTTTCGCAACAGCGCCAAATATTTGGAATGATTGATTTTCATATTCGAACACGGTTTTGGAAAAAGACACTGCCTATTTTTACAAGCTCCTGCCTTTAACTGTTTTTCGCAGGCAGGCTCTCTGAAATTTGCTGTCGGCCCTCCTACATCGTGAATATATCCTTTAAATTCAGGATTTTTCACCATGCGTTTTGTCTCACGAATAATCGATTCATCACTCCTTGATGTAACAATCCTTCCCTGGTGAAATGCCAATGCACAGAAATTGCAGTTACCGTAACATCCGCGGTTAATTGCAAGAGAAAATCTGACTTCCTCAATAGCTTTTACACCGCCCGTTTCTTCATACATAGGATGATAGTTATTCATATACGGCAAACCGTATACTTCATCTAATTCCTCAGTATTAAGCGGTTTCATCGGCGGATTTTGAATCAAATACCTGCCGCCGTGTTTTTGCACAACCGTTTTTCCGATATAAGGATTTTGCTCGGTATATTGTATTCTGCAAGATTCGGCATATGCACGTTTGCTTTCCAGACATTCCTCGTATGACGGTATTACAACTGAATTTTTCTCGTCATAGTCATCGGATATATAGCAAATTCCTGCAATATCGGTTATTTCCTTAACAGGCACTCCGTCGCGGAGTCTGTCCGCAACAGCTACAATCTGTTTCTCTCCCATGCCGTACATAAGAATGTCGGCTCTTGAATCAAACAAAATCGAACGTCTGAGCTTATCATCCCAATAATCATAATGTACAAACCGTCTGAGACTTGCCTCAACACCGCCAATTAATATCGGAATGTTACCAAACGCCTCTTTCACACGGTTACAATAAACAATCGTTGCTCTATCTGGACGCATACCGGCTTTATTCCCCGGCGCATAAGCGTCATCGCTTCGGCGTTTTTTGCTTACGGTATAATGATTAACCATACTGTCCATATTTCCGGCAGATACCAACACACCCAGCTTCGGTCTGCCAAGGCGCTTAAAATCATCTGCATTGTGCCAATCCGGCAAAGCAATAATCCCTACCTTATAGCCATGTTTTTCAAGCACTCTCGAAATAATAGCGTGCCCGAAACTCGAATGGTCAACATACGCATCGCCTACGATATACAGAAAATCAAGCTGTTTCCAACCTCTTTTTTCCATATCCTCCCGACACACAGGCAAAAAACCGTTTTTATCCATTTATAACTCCATTGCGTCATTAACATCTTCGTCCTCGTCAAAGTCACCTGCCGCCGACTGCATCGGCATATCAGCATGACTGATAAGAACATCTCTCGGCTTTGAACCGTTAGCGCCCGAAATTATTCCGCGTGCCTCCATCTGGTCAATTATACGACCTGCCCTTGAATACCCCACTCCCAATCTTCTCTGAATCATAGAAGTTGATATTTTTCCAAGCTCAACAGCGAGAGCAATTGCATCCGGTAAAAGCTGATCTCCGTCCTCCTCGACATCGGGAGTAACTCCGTTTTCACCTGATGCACAGCGTTCAATCTGTTCGGCAAGGTCATCACTGTAATGAACATCACCAACATTACGCTTTATAAATTCAATTATTTTCTCAATTTCTTCATCACTGACAAACGCACCCTGAACACGTATAGCGCTTCTTGAACCTGTCGGATAATAAAGCATATCACCCATACCTAAAAGCTTTTCTGCCCCTCCGCGGTCTATAATTGTACGGCTGTCTACCTGACTCGATACGGCAAAAGCCACTCTTGACGGGATATTTGCCTTGATAAGACCCGTGATAACGTCCACAGACGGACGCTGCGTTGCAATTATCAGATGAATACCTGCCGCACGTGCAAGCTGTGCAAGACGGCATATGTAATCTTCAACTTCTTTCGCTGCAACCATCATAAGGTCAGCCAGCTCATCTATTATTATAACCAACTGCGGAATTTTTTCTCCGCCTGTTGTTTCCATAAGCTTATTATATGACTCAAGCTTTCGCACACCGGTATTTTTAAACAAATCATACCTGCGCATCATTTCCGAAACTGCCCAGTTAAGAGCGCCGGCAGCTTTTTTCGGTTCTGTGACAACAGGAACCAGCAAATGCGGTATTCCGTTATATACACCCAATTCAACCACCTTAGGGTCAACCATTATAAGCTTGACATCCTCCGGCGACGCCTTGTACAAAATACTTGTGACAATCGTATTTATGCAAACACTCTTACCGGAACCCGTAGCGCCGGCTATCAGCACGTGCGGCCATTTTGCCACATCACCGACAACCACATTGCCTCCAATGTCCTTACCGAGTGCAACGGTAAGCTTTGATTTTGCACCGTTAAATTCTTTTGATTCAAGCATTTCCCGAATCGAAACGGAACTTACTTTTTTATTCGGTATTTCCACACCTACGGCTGCTTTTCCCGGTACAGGCGCCACTAAAACGGTCGATACCGCCAGATTAAGCGCCAAATCATCGGCAAGTCCGACAATTTTTGAAAGCTTTATTCCCGTATCCGGCTGTATTTCATATCTTGTTACGGTAGGTCCCTGCGTTACCTGCAAAAGCTTTGCCTTGACGTTAAAATCATCAAGTATGCTTATCAGCTTTTCGGCCGTCCGGCGCATTTCCTCTCTATGATCCGAAGACGTATTCTTTTTCGGATTTAAAAGCGAAAGCGGCGGAAATACATACTTTACAACAGGTTTTTCTATTGCTTCGTTAAATTCTTTGTGATATTTTTCCTGTTCTGCTTTTGTAATACTGTCAGCTTTTTCTTCTGCAATTTCTTGATTTTCCGTATTTTTCTTTTGTTCGATTTTCGGCTCACACTTATCTTCTGTTTTCTTTTCCAATGCGCCGAAAACTTCATCTATTCCGTCGGATTCGATTCTGCCTTTGCTTTCGGGATTTTCATCAAAAACCTCCGGCAAAGACATATCTGTATCTTGTATGCCGGTCTTTTTCTTTTTTGACTTTTGTTCTGCATCGTTTTTTGTCTCAGCATTGTCTTCTGCAAAAGAATTTGCCGCTTCAACAGCCGAAACACTGTGTTTTTTCTCTGCACGCGACTTTACGGAACGCACCTCGTCGTTTTCGTGCAAATCACGATAATCGGTGTATTTCTCCTGTGCGCTCATAGCCGTATTCTTTATAAACTTCCCTATGTACGCAAAAACAGGGACTCCGGTAATTGCACCTGCAAGAAACACCATTGTCAGTGACAGCGCTATATAGGCGCCTCCCTTACGAATAAGCATTGTAAACAGCCACGCGATCGCCGCACCGCACGCTCCGCCGCCGATGCAGTCATTACCTCCGGTAAAAAACGCATCTGCCGCATTACTGTCTTGGTACAGACCGATTAATGCAGACATATTCATCATTAAAAGTAAAACCAAAGCTGATTTAAGCCAGAATTTTCTTATATTTTTAAATTTTCCGAGATATATCGTTAATCCTGCAATTACCAAAGGCAAAAACAGTCCGACCCGACCGAACAGACCGCAAACAGCATATTTTACTGCGCTGCTTACTATTCCGCCTTCTCCGTTCACATACATGAAAATTCCGAAGAACAAAGCCAAAAGCGAAAGAACAATCATGTATGCACTCAAATAATCTTTTTTCTCCGCCTTTACTCTTTTTGCGGATTTTGCACGTTTATTTTTCGTTTTCTTATTTGTTGACATACAACAACCCTTCTATACTTTGTTTCATTAGTAATTATAACACACTCTCTTTTTTATTTCCAGTACTTTTTAAAGTTTTGTTAGTTTTGCATATATTTATCCAAGTAAATTGTTCATAATCTCCAACTCGGTTATAATATCTGCTATTTTCCCTTTCTTATCTACTTTAAACACAACATTATATCGGCCAAAATCTAATCTCTTTGACAATGCAAAGTCTGAAATCTCTTTATCCGCCACCACAACCGACACTTTCTTTTTCTTCTTGTTTTTGTAAAACATAAGCTCTTTCATATAATCCGGGTTGTATTTTTCTTTCTGCGTAAAAACATTCCCGATAACAAGCGCTGAAAGCAGCATTACGGAATAGTTGCAGCGCGTAACATATATAATATATCCCCCTGCCGTCAAAAGCGCAGCCGCAAGGCACACAGAAATCGCTGTCATAACACGCCGTGCTGTTTTAAAGCCAAAAAAATTTGTCAAAATTTTCTTCGTAATGATGCCGCCGTCAAGCGGCACGGCAGGCAGAAGATTTACAAAGAATAATGCGACATTTAAGATGTACATATATTGAAAGCAATAACGCCCCGAATGCGCGTAAAGCGCCGTCGAAATCAGCGCAAAAACCGCATTGCACAAAGGTCCTGCGGCATACAATATAATTTCGTCCGCGGTTGAATAAATCATTTTATTTTTCAGCCTTAAATTCACGCCGAACGGATAAATGGCAATATGCGAAATATGCAGGCCTATCGCAAGTGCGGCAGTAAGATGTGCAAGTTCATGCAGCATCATAACGATATATGCCGCCGTTATCTCAAATAGTCTGCCGTTTGCGGCGCACACCAAAATCAGCGCCACCGTAAGAAAATGCACATAAACATACCTGCCAAGTTTTAACATAACATCACTCCAATATAATTATATGAAGCCTGTACCCAAAAAAGAACAAAAGCCGCAAAAAAATTCACAGCTTTTGTTTGTTATTATATTTCTTCACCTGCGCAAACCATTTCAACCGCTTGCGGAAGAATTTTCCACTCTGCTTCCTCCATTACGCGTTTCTGCAAAGTTTCCGCCGTATCATCAGGATTTATGTATACCGCTTTTTGAAGTATTATCTTTCCTCCGTCAGTAACCTCATTCACAAAATGCACGGTTGCTCCCGTTACCTTTACTCCGTATTCAAGAGCCGCACGGTGTACCTTTAATCCGTAAAATCCGTCTCCGCAAAACGACGGTATCAATGACGGATGAATATTTATTATCCTGTCCTTGTATTCGGATAAAAATTCGCCTTCAAGAATTGCCAGAAAACCCGCAAGAACCACAATGTCCACGCCTTTTTCCTTCATATATCCGCACAGCGCCTTATTAAATTCTTCACTGCTGCCGCCGCAGGATTTTTTTGTTATAACCTTTGCGTCTATTCCTGCCGCCTTTGCGCGTTCAAGCGCATACACGCCTTCTTTATTGCTGACAACCGTTACAATTTTGCCGCTTTTGATTTTTCCGCTGTTCTGTGCGTCAATAAGCGCCTGCAAGTTTGTACCGCCGCCCGAAACAAGCACACCTATCTTTTTCATTACCTAATTACCTCTCCGCTTGCTTCATCAACAATTTCAACGCCCTTTTCACCCTGCTGCAGCTCGCCGAGAATATATGCGGTTTCGCCTGCCTCCGTAAGACATTTTACAGCCGTATCCGCCTTATCCGCATCAACTGCCGCAATCATTCCGATACCCATGTTAAAGGTATTGTACATATCTCTTTCGGGGACATTGCCTAATTTTTGCAGTACGTTAAATATCGGCAGTATTTCCCATGTACCCTTTTTAATTACCGCTTTGAGTCCGTCGGGTAACATTCTCGGTACGTTTTCGATAAAACCGCCGCCGGTTATATGCGAAACAGTGTTTATCCCCACTTCATCAATCAGCTTTAAGAGCGGCTTTACATATATTTTAGTCGGAGTAAGCAATGCTTCGCCTATTTTCATTCCCAATTCTTCCGAATATTCGTTAAGCTTTTCTTCCGCTCCGTCCTCATTAAGCCCAAACAGCTTTCTTACAAGCGAGTAACCGTTTGAATGTATTCCGCTTGAAGCTATTCCTATAAGCACATCACCGGCTTTTGCACGTTTACCATCAGTTATTTTATCCTTTTCCACTACACCGACGCTGAATCCCGCCAAATCATACTCATCAACAGGATAAAATCCAGGCATTTCCGCCGTTTCGCCGCCTACAAGTGCACATCCTGCTTTCACACATCCGTCAGCAACGCCTTTGACAATCTGCGCAATTTTTTCCGGAACATTTTTGCCGACAGCAAGGTAATCCAGAAAAAATATCGGTTTTGCACCCGAACACGCAACGTCATTTACACACATCGCTACGCAGTCCTGTCCGATTGTATCATGCTTGTCCATCAGAAAAGCCAATTTCAGCTTTGTTCCGACACCGTCTGTGCCGCTTACAAGAACAGGATTTTTATAATCCTTTGAAATTTCAAACAATCCGCCGAAGCCGCCTATGCCGCCCAAAACTCCTTCAATCGCCGTTCTTTTAACGTCATCCTTTATAAGTCTTACCGACTCATATCCCGCTTCAACGTCAACGCCTGCCTGTTTATACGCATTTTCACTCATCTTTATAAATTCCTCTCTGATTATTATAATTCTTCCGCAATAGCCTTTACCTTGGCATTCTTTTTCTCTACGCCGTCAACCATTTTTTGTTTTTCTTCCTTTAACATATCCTTTAAATAGTCATATTTTAAAGAAAGCATTTGTGCCGCAAGGATTGCCGCATTTGTGCCGTTGTCTATTCCCACCGTTGCAACCGGTATTCCGGGAGGCATCTGAACTGTCGCAAGCAATGCGTCCATACCGTCAAGCGTAGATTTTATCGGAATACCTATAACAGGCACAGTTGTATGCGCCGCCAGCACTCCGCCAAGATGCGCTGCCATTCCGGCTGCCGCAATTATAACCTCTATGCCGTTCCTTTCGGCATTTTTCGCAAATTCTGCCGCTTTATCGGGCGTTCTGTGAGCCGATATTACGTTTACATCTACTTCTATTTTGAATGATTTTAATTTTGTGATACATCCCTTTAATTTTTCCAAATCGGAATCCGACCCCATAATCAGGGCAACCTTTGGTGCTGACATTGCATTCATATCCTTTCAAACTTTAATATCTATATAGTAACAAAAAATCCTTACTTTGTCAATATCAATAGATTTTTAATGGCAAATTAAACAATATACAAAAGCTTTTTTCGATGACATTAGCGCAAAAAAGCAACGGCAGAGACAAGTCTCTGCCGTTGAATAATCAATCGCAGTCATTTATAGGCGATATTACCGCTCCTGCTGTCGGGTCGGGATTTTTGCAATCCACGAACTCGCTCTTTGCCGGCGGGAAAAATTCGTCTACCGGGAACTGGATTCTGTCAAACAAATCACACGGCGTATCATCGCTTGCGCCTACACACTCTTTCTGCGGAATACAGAAATCATATGACGGAATAAGCAGCTGAACACGGCGTTCAAGCTTAATTATCGAGAATACGCCTATCGATACGAAAACTCTCTTTGACTCTCCGCCGACAACCAGAGGACAGTCAAACACCCTTGCTACTGATGACGGAATCGACGACAAATCGAAATCATCGTCACAGCAGCAGCACTTGTTGTCGCATACGTCAACGAGCTTTGAACCGAGTGTTATCGGGTCAACCACCTCGGCTGCCGACGGCATTATGTAACTTTAAATCAAAAATTCAATCGTCACTTCCCCATTGTCACTGACAGAAATCTTCCGTATCAGCCTTTTTAATTCGGCATTTGCATATTCATCATCCGAAATAATCATTTCTATTCCCTTTGAAACGGAAAATTTTTCCGTTTTATCCGTTTCTTTTTCCAATCGGCGTTCCAGTTTTTTAATCTCGCTGCACAGTTTTTTTGTTTTTGTTTTTAATTCATCAAGCGTAATAATTTCGTTTACATACATATCCGTATATTTATCTTTCATTCTTCGCATTTTTGTAAGCTTTTCCGTAATTTGTTCTCTTTCCCCCTCACGCTCACCGATTCGGATATTTATAAATTCTTCAATTTCAGCAAAATTTTTTATTCGGCTCAAAATATACTGTTTTAAAAACACACCAAGCTCATTTTCCAGCACTATTGTTTTATTTTGGCAAAACTCGCTGCCGTGAGCATTTCTTCCGCTGCATTTCCAAAACGCATACTGTTCCACACCTCGTGAAAGCCGTCTTGTGTATGAATAGCCGCAATTCTCACAGCATATAAGCGTACTGTATGGATATGCCGCACTCGTCCTGCTGCACGGATTTTTTGATTTGTAAAAATCCGCTCTTTCCTCAATAATTCTCTGCGCCGCATAAAATTCCTCATCATTGATTATTCGGTATTCATCTTTTCTGAATATATAGTCCTCATCAGGCAAAAGCGCCTTTCTTTCCCCCGTGATAAAGTCCACACCCTCGCTTTTTCTGCTTATAAGAGTGCCTTTATACAACGGATTTTTTAAAATCCGCCGAATGGTTTTTTCCTGCCACAAATCTCCGCCTTTTGTATTTTTTATACCCATTTCCCTGAGCTTTGTGCAAATCCCCCTTGCACCTATACCGCCGTAAACATACCAGTTGAAAATTTTTCTTATAACCTCCGCCTGTTCCTCGTTAATTTTCAGATTATATGCGTCTGTTCTGTCATATCCGTAAACAAAATTCGGAACTTTTCCTTTTTTGGCAGACTGCTTTTTCCCGAATTTAACCCTTCCCGATAAATTTGCCGATTCCTCCTGTGCCAGCGCCGAAAACACCGTCAGTATAAATTCGCTGTTTCCCAACACAGTTTGATTTGTAGATAAAAACAATACCTCGATTTTTCTTGATTTCAGCTCCCGTATTGCTGTAAGAAAATCCAGTGTATTTCTTGCAAACCTTGAAATATCCTTAACCACTACCAAATCAAACATTCCAAGCCTTGAATCGTCAAGCATCTGCAAAAATCCCGTTCTGTTCTTCATCTGTTTCCCGCTTATTCCCTCATCGCTGTACAGTCTGATTAGCGTATGTCCGTTTTTTGCGGCAAATTCCTCAAAGAAATCCTGCTGATTTTTCAAAGACGTTAATTGTTCTTCGTGCTCGGTAGATACTCTGCAATATGCAACCATTCTCATAACAATCCCCCTAACGTCAGCCTGAAATAAAAATATACCGCATCTTTTAAAGATGCGGTATATTTTTATTATTTTGCTTTTGTTAAAGTGTTAATAAGCCATTCACGCAATTTATCTTTTGAAGGTTCTTTTACAACCGTATATTTTACGGCTGCATTCTTACTTTTTTTCAAGCTGCATCCCTCCAACGATATTCTATTAATAATCTTGCGGTTTTATGATTATCTGAGCTTTGCTCCGAGATTTTTTTCGAGACTTTTTACAATCTTATCATGCAGATTATCCGCTTCTTCACCGGTCAGACTGCGGTCGTCCGCGCGGAACGCCGCCTTGTACATAACGCTCTTTTTATCCTCCGGAATCTGATGTCCCTCATAAACATCCGAAAGCTTTAATTCATCAAGCAGCTTTCCTGCCGCTTTCTTCATAAGCTTTTCTATTTCAGCAACCGGAATTGTCTTATTGAGAAGAATAGAGAAATCTCTTGTAACCGTTGGGAATTTTGGCAGCTTATGATACTTCATCTCACCGTTTTCGGCTTTTATAAGCTCATCAAGCTTTAATTCTCCCACATAGCACGGAACATCAATTCCGAAATTACGCCCTACTGACGGATGCAATTCGCCGATTGTACCGATTTTATTTCCGTTTACCGTAATGTCTGCGCATCTGCCCGGATGATATGTGGGATTATCCGTCACAGCCGTATATTCCGCATCCTTTATATTAAGCGCGTCGAACAGCGCCTCACATACGCCTTTTATGTCAAAGAAGTCCACACTGCCGTACATACCGAGACTTATTATAACCTGTTCGTCAGGTAACTGTCCCTTTTGCGTCGGTATATAAACCTTTGCGGTTTCAAACATCTTTACGTCAGCATTACGATAATTGTAGTTTCTTGCCAATACCTCAACCATGCTTGCTATCGTTGTTGTTCGCATGATAGACGTATCCTCGCCTATCGGGTTTGAAATTTTTATAGTGTTTCTGAGGCCGCTTTCGGCAGGAATATTCAGCTTGTCGAATATTGACGGCGATGTGAACGTATACGTGTAAATTTCATTCATTCCCTGTGCGGTCAGTACATCGTTGATTTTATCCTCTGTCTTTTGCTGTTCGTTCTTCATTCCTCTTGTTGCTTCACCGGAAAGCAATGTTGTCGGAATTACGTCATATCCGTAGAAACGTGCAACCTCCTCCGCTATATCCGCCTCTGCTTCAAGATCCGGTCTGAATGACGGCGGTGTGAGCAGCATTTTTTCTCTGTCTACTTTAACTTCAAGAGATTTCAGTATATTTACCATTTCATCTTCCGAAACATCCGTTCCGAGAAATGCGTTTATTTTGTCGGGACGGAATTTGATTACTCTCTCGCCTTTTACGTTGCCCATAACGTCAATCATTCCGCCGACAACCTCGCCGCAGCCGAGTTCTTCCACCAGCTGACACGCTCTTTCAAGCGCCGGTACCGTATTATTATAGTCAAGCCCCTTTTCATATCTTGCAGACGCTTCGGTTCTAAGTCCCGCTCTCTGCGCCGTAAGTCTTACGGAAACTCCGTCAAAGGTTGCGGATTCAAATGCCACCTCTGTCGTGTCATTCTTTATTTCCGAATTAAATCCGCCCATTACACCGGCAATCGCAACCGCCTTATCGGCATCGGCAATAATCAAATCTTCGTTTATGAGCGTTCTGTCCTGTTCGTCAAGAGTTTTTATAACCTCTCCGTCCTTTGCGCGCCGAACTGTTATTTTATGCCCCGACAAATCTCTTAAATCAAATGCGTGCATAGGCTGACCGTATTCCAAAAGCACATAGTTTGTTATGTCAACTATGTTGTTTATCGAACGCACACCGCAGGCTTCAAGTCTTTCACGCATCCATTTCGGCGAAGGACCTACCTTTACGTTTTTGATTACTCTTGAACAGTATCTTAAACATTTATCCTTATCCTGCACATCTATCGACAAAATATCATTTATATTGTCACTGTTTTCGCAAAATTTCACTTCCGGCACGGTAAAAGGCTTTTTAAACGAAACAGCTGTTTCTCGTGCTAAACCGATTATCGAAAAACAGTCCGGTCTGTTGGAGGTAATTTCAAATTCAACAACATTTTCGTTAAGACCGAACAAGTCTTTTATATCCATTCCTATCGGCGTATCCTCCGGCAAAAGCAAAATACCGTATTCAGGTTCATACCCCAAAAGCGATTCGCTTATTCCCAACTCATCATGTGCGCAAAGCATTCCGTTAGATTCAACGCCCCTCAACTTGCCCTTTTTAATTTTGACTCCGCCCGGCAAAACTGCGCCGTTAAGTGCAACTGGCGCAATAACTCCTGCTTTTACATTAGGAGCGCCGCATACGATTTGCAGCAGCTCGCCCGTACCCGCATCAACCTTGCATACCGAAAGATGATCGCTGTCCGGATGCGGCTCACACTCTACAACCTTTCCTGTTACAACTTTATCTATATCTTTGCCGAGATAATCAACGCCCTCAACCTTAGAGCCTGTCATTGTCATTTTATCTGCATACTCATGCGGCGTAATACCTGTTATATCGGTATAGTCGCTAAGCCAGCTCATTGGTAATTTCATATTCTGATACTTCCTTTCATTTATTAAAACTGATCCAAGAATCTCTTATCGTTTTCAAAATACAATCTCAAATCATCAATATCGTATTTACCCATAGCTATTCTTTCAAGACCTATACCGAACGCAAAACCCGAATATACCTCCGGATCTATATTGCAGTTTGCAAGTACTTTCGGATGAACCATACCGCAGCCGAGCACTTCAATCCAGCCCTCGCCCTTACATACGCTGCATCCTTTGCCGCCGCAGACAAAACAGCTTACGTCCATCTCTGCCGACGGTTCCGTAAACGGGAAGTGATGCGGTCTGAAACGTACCTTTGTCTGCTCGCCGTAGAGCGACTTTGCCATCATCGCAAGAGTTCCCTTTAAATCAGCCATGGTAACACCCTTGTCAACGACCAGTCCCTCAATCTGATGGAATACAGGTGAATGTGTAGCATCGCCCGTATCGCTTCTGTAAACACGTCCCGGCGCAAGAATACGGATAGGCGGCTTTGTTTTCTCCATAACACGAACCTGCATAGGTGAAGTCTGTGTTCTCAAAACTATATTATCTTCTATATAAAATGTGTCCTGCGTATCACGTGCAGGGTGGTTTTTCGGAATATTTAAAGCCTCGAAATTGTAGTAATCGTACTCAACCTCCGGACCGTCAGCAATCTGAAAGCCCATTCCGATAAATATATCTTCGATTTCGTTCATGGTTTTTGTAAGCGGATGCAGCTTGCCTGTTTTATGTTTTTTACCGGGCATTGTTACATCAACAACCTCGGCTTTGAGCTTTGCTTTTTCAAGCGCTGCGCCGATTTCCGTTTTCTTTTCGTCGATTTCCTTTTCCAGACGGCCTCTTATTTCATTTGCAAGCGCACCCATTTTCGGACGTTCCTCTGCCGACAGCTTTCCCATGCCCTTTAACACTGCCGTAAGCTCACCTTTTTTGCCCAGATATTTTATTCGTATCTGTTCAAGAGCCTCCATATCCTTGGCGTTTTTTAAAACGCCCTCGACGGAAGCCTTGATTTCTTCAAGTTTCTCTTTCATAACATTTGTCCTTTCATTATTAATAAATACAAAAACACTCCGCCCCAATTGGGACGAAGTGTGTAATCTCCGCGGTACCACCCGACTTCCGGCACATCGCCGGCGCTCAACTGTGTATAACGGCACTGCCCGTCATCTGCTACACATCATACGACTTCACAAATGCAGCTCCAAAACGAAATTTCGGCATCTGCTCTTACCGCAGCGGCTCACAGCTCAATAACCTCTGCTCTCTTATGGCGAAACAGCGCCTACTTAATTTTTTCATAGCCTTTAATATTCATTTATATGCACATTATAACATATATATTTACAAAATGCAAGCATTTTTATTCCGATTCTGCAATTTTTTCCGCAACTTTTATTCCGTCAACGGCGGCGGACGTTATTCCGCCTGCATAGCCCGCTCCCTCGCCGCACGGATAAATGCCGTATATTTCGGACATAAGCGTTTCCTTATCGCGGATTATTCTCACAGGCGATGATGAACGCGTTTCGGGCGCTGTAAGCGCCGCCCCCGGGTCTGCAAAGCCTTTAAGCTTTTTATCCATCATCGGAATCGCCTCACGCATCGCGTCTGTTACAAACTTCGGAAAAATTCCGTCCAAATCTGTAAATACCACGCCCGGACGATAGGTAGGCTCTGTCTTTACGGAATATTCCACGCCTAAAAAATCGCCCACATACTGTGCCGGAGCTTTATATCCGCCGTTTGCCGCCGCATATGCGCGCTGTTCGATTTCACGCTGCAAATACATTCCCGAAAGCACATCGTCACCCTCAAAATCCTCCGGTGTCACCGAAACCAAAAGCGCACTGTTTGCGTTTTTTCCGTCGCGTGCATAAAAACTCATACCGTTTGTCACCACACCGCCCTTTTCGGAGGCTGACGCGATAACCTGTCCCCCCGGACACATACAAAACGTATACACTCCGCGCCCCGACGGAAGATGTACCGCTATTTTGTAATCCGCCGCGCCGAGCAGCTTATAAAATTTACCGTACTGGCTTTTGTTAATTTCACTCTGCCGATGTTCTATTCTTGCGCCTATCGAAAAAGCTTTTCTTTCCATAGGGACACCTCGTGCTTTAAGCATCTCAAACGTATCTCTTGCACTGTGTCCCGAGGCAAGCACCAATGCATCCGCTTTCATACGGTATTTTTCGCCGTCTGAGTCAATTTCTATTTCTTTAAGCCTTTCGTTTTCTGTTATTATATCCGACAGTCTGTGTGAAAAACGTATTTCTCCGCCGTTTCGGATTATTTCGCGGCGCATATTTATTACCATATTATAAAGATTATCCGTACCTATGTGCGGCTTTGACAAATACAGTATTTCCTCCGGAGCTCCGTGAGAATAAAATTCTTCCAAAACCTTTTTAATTCTGAAATCGTTTATCCCTGTTGTCAGCTTGCCGTCGGAAAATGTTCCGGCTCCTCCCTCTCCGAACTGCACATTTGAGTTTTCGCAGAGTATTCCGTCAGAAAAAAGCCTTTCAACATCTTTTTTTCTCTCCTCTGCGCATTTTCCGCGTTCTACAACAACAGGATTAAGTCCCGCTCTCGAAAGCATCAGCGCACACATCATTCCTGCCGGTCCCGCTCCAACAATAACCACGGTTTTATCCTTGTTTTTGCATTTTGGAAAAATATATTCCTCGTTTTTTATTTCGGTTACATTTTTACCTATATATTTTTCGTCATTCTCCGTTTCGGCGTCAACACTGTATACAAAACAAATATTATCCTTATGCCTTGCATCAATGGATTTTTTGGAAATTTTAAAGCTGCTAATCTTTTTTATTCCGTATTTTTTCTTCACCAATTCGCAAAGCTTTTCCTCATCACCGTCAATCGGAAGCTTTATATTTGAAATTCTGAGCATAAGATTTTTCCCTCAATATTTATTATGATTTTAATTATAACACAATTTTCTTAAAAAAGCAAATTTATTCTTGACAATCGCCTGTTTTGGTTGTATAGTAGTATAAGCATTCAGACAACTTTAAATTGTATAAGAAGGTGTATTAATGTCAAAGTCATATGAAATCGATATGTGCCACGGACCGCTTGCCGGTAAAATTCTGAGATTCTCACTGCCGCTTATGCTGTCAAGTATGTTACAGCTCATTTTTAATGCCGCAGACGTAATTGTTGTCGGACGATTTTCCGGAAGTGAGGCGCTTGCGGCGGTAGGTTCTACCGGACCGCTTATAAACCTTATGATAAATCTGTTTATAGGTTTGTCGGTCGGCGCAAACGTTGTTGTTGCGCGCGCCTTGGGCGCAAATCATCCGACAGATGTCAGCAAAGCCGTACATACCTCCTTGCTTTTAAGCGCTGCCGGCGGAATACTGCTTGCGTTAATAGCTATTCCTTTAGCAAAGCCTGCTTTGGAGCTTATGGGTTCTCCCGATAATGTTATTGATTTGTCCACACTGTATCTGCGTATTTATTTTATCGGTATTCCGGCAACGCTGATATACAATTTCGGCAGCTCAATACTTCGTGCCGCCGGAGATACGAAAAGACCTCTGTATTATCTTGTTACGGCGGGTATAATAAATGTAATATTAAACTTATTTTTCGTGATTTTCTGCAAAATGTCAGTAGACGGGGTGGCAACGGCAACAGTTATATCACAGGTTGTGTCGGCGGCGCTTATCGTGAAATCCCTTTTAAAGGAGGAAACAGCGTTAAGGCTCATCCCGAAACAGCTTAAAATACACAAACAGAAGCTTTTGCAAATTGTTCGCATAGGGCTTCCTGCCGGAATACAGGGAATGGTGTTTTCTCTGTCAAATATAGTTTTGCAGTCCGCGATTAACTCTTTCGGTTCGGACACAATGGCAGGCAGCGCTGCGGCGGCAAATGTCGAGGGCTTTGTATATGTCGCAATGAATTCTCTTTATCAGGCATCTCTCACCTTTACCGGTCAAAACATCGGTGCAGGTCAGTACGGCCGTATAAAACGAATATATGTTACCTGTGCGCTGTTTTCGGCTTCTATCGGAATAATTCTAAGCTCGCTTGTACTGTTGTTCCGTTATCAGCTTTTAGGCATTTATTCCTCCAGTCCGCAGGTTATTGCCGAAGGAATTACGCGTTTTAAATTTGTATGCGTTCCCTACTTTTTATGCGGTCTTATGGATGTTACGGTCGGAAGTCTGCGCGGTATCGGATATTCCATTCTGCCGATGATTGTTTCGTTAATCGGCGCGTGCGGTTTAAGACTTCTGTGGGTGGCTACAATATTCCGAATGCACCCGAGTACAAATGTACTGTTTATGTCCTATCCTATAACATGGTTTGTAACTTTTGCGGCGCATCTTATATGTTTTTCGCTCGCATTACGAAAATTGCCATACAATAATTAATCAAAGCCGTTCCGGTACACGCTGCCGGAACGGCTTTTTGTCGGAATTGACTTTACGGTCATTTTATGATATAATACACTTAATAAAAAGATTGGTGAGGATATATGAAAAACTTTGATTTTACCGATAATGAACTTCTTGACATTCTCGGCACAGATAAATATGACACTGAACTGTTAAAAAAAGCCGATGCCGTAAGACGCGAAATATACGGCAATGAGGTATATATAAGAGGTCTTATAGAATTTACAAATTACTGTAAAAACAACTGTTTTTACTGCGGAATCCGAAGCGGAAACAAAAGCGCCCGGCGTTACAGATTAAGCCATGACGAAATTCTCGCTTGCTGCAAGGAGGGATATTCGCTTGGGTTCAGAACCTTTGTACTCCAGGGCGGTGAGGACACGTATTATACCGATAAAATGATTTGCGAAATTGTTTCGGATATAAAAAGCCTGTATCCCGATTGTGCCGTTACTCTTTCTATAGGCGAAAAAAGTTATGAAAGCTATAAAGCATTTTTCGATGCCGGCGCAAACCGTTATCTTCTGCGCCACGAAACAGCAGACGAAACACACTATTCAAAGCTTCATCCGCACAAAATGAGTTTAAAAAACAGAAAAGAATGTCTTTTTAATCTGAAAGAAATAGGTTACCAGGTAGGTTCTGGATTTATGGTCGGAAGTCCGTTTCAGACGCTTGAAAACATTGTGTGTGATTTGCATTTTTTGCAGGAGCTTGACCCCGATATGATTGGTATAGGGCCTTATATAACGCACGCACAGACGCCATTTAAGGATTACAAAAGCGGATCTTTGGAGCTTACTCTGCGGCTTGTTTCTATTTTAAGGCTTATGTTCCCTCATGCGCTTATTCCATCCACCACCGCCCTTGGCACTATTGCGCCGAACGGGCGTGAACTTGGATTAAAAGCAGGCGCAAACGTTGTTATGCCCAATCTTTCTCCTGTTTCCGTGAGAAAGCTTTATGACCTTTACGAAAACAAAATATGCACCGGAGAAGAAGCCGCACAGTGCCGCAGCTGCTTACAGCGGCGCGTGGAATCCGCAGGGTACAAAATAGTAACCGACGTCGGAAATGTTAAGAGAATCTAAAAAAGTTCTTTCCAGCTTGTAATATATTTATCAGCTGTATTTTTCAGAGTTTCCGTTTCATGCTTATTGGTATCGTCGTAAACTGCACAGGTTTTAAATCCTACCTTTCGGGAGCTTTCAATTCCGGGAACTATATCCTCAAAAACCGTGCAGTCCACGGGATTCAGTCCCATTCTCTCAGAAGCAAGCAGATAAACGTCCGGCTTGCTTTTGTTACAGCCTACCTCGGTCGAAAACGCATATACGTCTATGTAGTCGATTATCCCCAAACGTTTGAACGCTGATTTGCACAATCCCTCATACCCCGAGGTTGCAACGGCAATTTTGATTCCCTCATCATGAAGCTTTTCTATATATTCCTTTGCGCCGTCCTTTAATTCTACGCGCAGCGCATATTCCTCAGCAACCATCTTTTTAAATTCCGAGAAAATTTCTTCATGTGTAAGTTCAAGCTTGAATTCCTTTATAATCTGCGGCAAGCTTTCTTCAAGCGTCATTTCTTTATATTGCGCCGCTTTTTCATCAGAAAGCGCTATATCATATTTTTTCAGAAAACGTTCCGTAATATTCCGCCAGACCGTCATTGAATCCAGCAATGTACCGTCAACGTCAAAAATTGCACCTTTCATATTTTAACCTCTTTCATCTTCTTCTATCATGCGTTTGATTGCCGAAAGCTTTTGATTAAGTCCGGTAAATCGCTGCTGATATGAATCATTCTGCGTCATTGCGGCAACCGTCTTTTCGCTGCCGACCAGCACTACCATATCCTTTGCACGTGTAACTGCGGTATAAAACAAATTGCGGCTCATAAGCATGGGCGCAAAGCTACACACCGGCATAATCACTATCGGAAATTCACTTCCCTGACTTTTATGAACCGTTACGGCATATGCCAAATCAAGTTCATCAAGATTTGTGAACGGATATTCCACCGTTTTGTCCTCATCAAAGACAACATACATACATTTTGCGTTTAGATCTATACTCTTGATAATTCCCATATCACCGTTAAAAATCCCCGTTCCGTCCTCTGCGCCTTCACGGGTATAACCGATATCGTAATTATTTTTAATCTGCATAACCTTGTCACCGACTCTGTAGGTGGTGTTGCCGTACGTATGCTCTGCTTTTGAAGGCGACGGAGCATTTATATGCTGCTGCAACAGCTTATTAAGATTTATTGTGCCGGCAATACCTTTTTTAGTAGGCGAAAGCACCTGTATATCGCTTACCGGATTTACATCATAGCTTTTAGGCAGGCGTGTTTTGAACAAATCCATAATCGTAAAAGATGCCTGTTCCGGATTCGTGCGCCGCAGGAAAAAGAAATCACTGTCCTTTACAGATAAATCCGGCAGCTCTCCCTTGTTTATTCTGTGAGCGTTCACAATTATTGCGCTTTCCTCCGCTTGCCGGAAAATTCTGTCTAAACATATTACCGGAACTGCTCCACTGTCAATCAGATCGTGCAGAACATTTCCGGGGCCAACCGACGGCAGCTGGTCGCTGTCTCCTGCCAAAATCAGCCTTGCTCCGCGTTTTACCGCCTTTAAAAACGAAGACATAAGGCTTATATCAATCATACTCACCTCATCGAGAATAATAACGTCCGCCGTAAGAGGATGCTCCTCATTATGAACAAAGCTGTCAAGCCTGTCACCGCTCCTCTGCGTTCCCAAAAGACGATGTATTGTTTTCGCTTCAAGTCCCGTCACCTGGCTCATGCGTTTTGCCGCACGGCCTGTCGGAGCAGCAAGCGCTACCGATAATTTAAGCTGTTCAAATATTTCTATAATCGCATTAACCGTTGTCGTTTTTCCCGTGCCTGGGCCTCCGGTAAGTACCATACAGCCGCTTTCAAGCGCGGTCATAACTGCATTTCTCTGCCCACCGGCAAGAGAGATATTATTTTTTTCTTCAAATTCATTAATTGATTTTTCAGCCGTTTCGGTGTTCATCGTGAATTTCTGCTCACTCTGCGCCAGCGACACAATACGCCGTGCAATATAATACTCCGCCTCGTAAAACGAAAACAGATAATACACCTCCGTGCCGTCTACCTTGTCCGACATAATCTCACGCTTTGACATCAGCTCGGAAACTGCGTTTTCGGCTTCGTCCTCCTCTACCTGCAAGGTGTATGCCGCGTGTTCAATCAGCACACTTTTCGGAAGGTATGTATGTCCGCTTGTGTACGCCGCCTCCTGCAAGATATATTTTATGCCCGTACAAATTCTTAAAAGACTGTTTTTTGGCAGTCCCATATTAAACGCTATTGTATCGGAGGTTTTAAAAGAAAATCCGTCCACCCTGTCTGCCAGCACATACGGATTTGCTTTTATAAGATTTACGGCATTTGTTCCCAAAATATTATGTACCTTTACCGCCATATTTGCATTAACATTATATTGCTGCAAAAATATAACAATATTCTGAACCGATTGCAGCTCCGCATAGGCATCACCGATTTTTTTTGCTTTTTCCTTTGAAATCCCCTTGATTTCAGCTATCCGCTCCGGCTCTTTCAAAAGAATCTGCAAAATATCCGTACCAAACCGCTCAACAAGCTTTTTTGCGGTTGCCTCGCGTATTCCGGGAACAATTCCCGATGAAAGGTATTTAATGACCGACTGTTCATCGCTCGGCAGTACCGTTTCATAATAGCTTACTCTGAACTGCTCGCCGTAATCGGGGTGTGTTGTCCATGCTCCCGCCAGTGAAACGCTTTCCCCTTCGGAAACATACGGCATATATCCCGTTGCCGTGAACAACCCTTCATCAGCGCTGTTAATTTCGCATACCATGTAACCGTTGTCGGTATTTGCATAGATTATATCCTCTACAACCCCCGATACCGTTATTTCCTCCATGAGCTCTCCCCTTTCTGCCAATGCGTTTTCACATTAAATTAATTATATCGAAAAAACGTTTGTTTGTAAAGAGATATATAAAAATTTAAAGAACTTTTAATGTTTCAATGCGATTTTTTTAAATTTTGTAGAATAAAACGTCATTAAATCAAATATCTTTGTGAAATTTGTTATTGAAGATTTCTCGAATATATGATATAATTATTATATTAAGGCGGTTTTATGCCGCAGCTTTCTTGAAAGGAGTAATAATATGAAATATTCAGCAGAAGTAGAACATATGTGTCCTTTAGCAAAAGGCGCATATCACGGTCCTGCTCCCATCCCCCAGGAAGGAAAATGGACTCAGGCAACGGAAATCAAAGATATTTCCGGTTTAACACACGGTGTTGGCTGGTGTGCACCGCAGCAGGGCGCATGTAAGCTTACGCTTAACGTAAAAGAGGGTGTTATCCAGGAAGCACTGGTTGAAACAATCGGCTGTTCCGGAATGACTCATTCAGCTGCTATGGCATCTGAAATCCTCGTCGGAAAAACAATCCTTGAGGCTCTTAACACAGACCTCGTATGTGACGCTATAAACACAGCTATGAGAGAGCTTTTCCTGCAAATCGTTTACGGACGTACACAGACTGCATTCTCAGAGGATGGTCTGCCTATCGGCGCGGGTCTTGAAGACTTGGGCAAAGGCTTACGTTCACAGGTCGGCACTACATACGCTACTCTAAAAAAAGGTCCGAGATACCTTGAACTTGCAGAGGGTTATATCACAGAAGTTGCCGTTGATGAAAATGACACAATTATCGGTTATAAGTTCGTACACCTCGGCAAGATGATGGAAAACATCAGAAAAGGCATGGACGCAAATGAAGCTCTCGAGAAAGCAAGCGGCCAGTACGGCAGAGTCGAAGATGCTGTTAAGCTTATCGACCCGAGAAATGAATAAGAAGGAGGTAAACTACAATGGCATTATTTGAAAGTTATGAAAGAAGAATAGACCAAATCAACGCCGAGCTTAGCAAGCACGGAATAGCATCCATTGAAGAAGCAAAGAAAATCTGTGACGAAAAGGGCGTTGACGCATACAACATAGTAAAAGGTATTCAGCCTATCTGCTTTGAAAACGCCGCTTGGGCATATGTAGTAGGCGCTGCAATCGCTATTAAGGACGGAGTTAAGACAGCCGCTGAAGCTGCCGAAAAAATCGGTGTAGGCTTACAGTCATTCTGTATTCCGGGTTCAGTTGCGGATGACAGAAAGGTTGGCTTAGGTCACGGTAATCTCGGAGCTATGCTTTTGAGAGAAGAAACAAAATGTTTTGCATTTTTGGCAGGTCATGAGTCATTTGCGGCAGCAGAGGGCGCTATCGGTCTTGCAAAGAGCGCAAACAAGGCTCGTAAAGAACCGTTAAGAGTTATATTAAACGGTCTCGGCAAAGACGCAGCTAAGATTATTTCAAGAATCAACGGCTTTACTTATGTTCAGACAAAGTTTGATTACTACACAGGCGAATTGAATATAGTTGAAGAAATCGCTTATTCAAAAGGCGAAAGAGCAAAGGTACGCTGCTACGGCGCAGATGATGTACGTGAAGGTGTTGCAATCATGTGGAAAGAGGGCGTTGACGTTTCTATTACAGGTAACTCAACAAACCCGACACGTTTCCAGCACCCTGTTGCAGGTACTTATAAGAAAGAATGTATCGAAAAGGGCAAAAAATATTTCTCGGTTGCTTCCGGCGGCGGTACAGGCAGAACGCTTCACCCCGACAACATGGCGGCAGGTCCTGCTTCATACGGCATGACAGATACTATGGGAAGAATGCATTCGGATGCTCAGTTCGCAGGTTCTTCATCAGTTCCGGCTCACGTTGAGATGATGGGACTTATCGGCGCAGGCAACAACCCGATGGTCGGTATGACCGTTGCTGTTGCGGTTGCTGTTGAAGAAGCTATGAAAAACAACTAATAGCATCAAACAGGCATAAATAAGGACTTTTAAAGGTGTGTAGGAGTAGTAAAAATCGGTAAATGTATGTTATTCATACAATATTCCCACACTACTCCTACACACCTATTCCTACACTCACACCTACCACGTTTTATTGCTTATTTTCCTTATTATATCGAGATGACACACTCAAACATATAATGTGATCATGTCCTGAACCAATAAGCATTTGCGTCTTTACATTCCCTTAAAAATTATTTTTTAAATACAATAGTACTTACAGAGTTTTCCATGACGTCAAAATACCACCATTGACCCTCGTAAAAAAACTGATACTGACGCTTTTCATCATTTGGATTAACCACATTGATAACAAAACTACCATCGGGATTTTCCGCTGCACAGGAAACTGTTTCAAATTTTAATTCACGAAATGCAGATATCTCATGTCCTTCATTTTCCGGTCTCGAACGGTAAATTTTTGCGCCGTTTTGAATAAAATGTGCAAAATGCCCAAATGCTCTATACTGTCCGCTATATGACAACTCTTTTGTTTTGCTGTTAAGCGTTACAAGTCCTGCACAGTAGCAATGCCCAACATTCGGCCGTCCCTCTTCGTCAAGCATAAGATTCCACCCTGTAAAGCTTTCGCAGCCGTGATTTAATGCTTTTGCCATCATCGTTCCCCATTTGCACCAATCGCTGTCAAAGCAGTCTTTAAGCCGAGGTCCACCCTCTGTAAACTGAAAACGTATTTCCGGATGCTTCTCCTTTATGCCGTCTATCATTTCAATGCAGCCGTTATAATAATGAAAAGCCGCAGATGAACAGCATTTTTTAAGCTCCGGATATTCGTCAAGCATCCAGCCGACACGCCTGAAGCCGTTAAAATTATGGTCGTGAAACCATATATCCGTATCCATTCCCTTTGCCTTTAATTTTTCAGAGAGCGTAAAAATATACTGCGCCTCCTGGTCGGGATTCCATATACAAGCCGGAAATTTTCCGTATTGGTCAACGTCAGGCTCGTTCTGCGGAGTAATCGCGCTGATATGTATTCCCTCCGCCTCATATGCTTCCAAATATTTAATTATATAATCTGCAAAAACATCTATATATTTTGTCCGCATATATCCGCCGCAGATAAATCCGCCTGTTTTCATCCACCCCGGCGGGCTCCACGGCGAAGCGAAAAATCGTATATCCGGCCGTATTTCAATTATTTCCTTAATCATCGGAATAATATATGCGCGGTCACGCTCAATTGAAAAATGCTTTAGCTCAGTATCGTTCTCTGTATCATCATACGTATAAATTTCCGCAGAATAATCGCACGAGCCTATCGCCAGCCTCGCAATGCTTAAATTAAGTCCGTCTCTGCCGTAAACATCGTTCAAAAATTTCTTTCTTTCCGCTTTATCCATCTGCATAAGTTCATAGCACGATGCGCCTGTCAGCGCCACGCCAAAACCTTTGCATATATCGGACGGCGTTTTCTCCGTAATTATCCGCTGCGCCGCTCCGCATTCGCTTCCTGCCGGAAACACCGGCTCTGCATGTAAAACATAATTATCATTTGTTGTATATTTTGTAACCTTCACAATTCGCACCCTCATCTCGTAATTCTCTCAAAATATGGCAAAGTATCAATATCTGCATCAACGCATATCGTCTGTCCGCCGTCATATATCTTTCCCGACGCATCACGCCATTTACCCACAGGTAAATGCACATTCTTAATGACAGCGCCTTTTTCCAGAACCGGCGCGGCAAGTATATCACTTCCAAGCATAAACTGTCCGTTTTCCGTTTCAAAATGCTCATCCGGAAATTCATACGCCATATGCCTTACTATCGGCTCGCCCGTTTTTGCCGCATTCTGCGCCAATTCATAAAATTTGTCTCCGAATTTTGCATGAAACTCTGTCGCTTCCGCAACACGCTTTGCGTTTTCAGCGCTCAAGACTCCCCACGGGAGTCTTGACAGCTGCATCATTCCCATAAGCGCATTTGCCTGCGCCCAGCGTACAAACAGCTCTTCGTCAAGCTTTTTACCGCCCGTAAAGCAGTCGAGAATTCCGCCGCCGACCATATCCGGACAACAGTATGCATATCCGCACAATCCTTGCGCTACAGTATGCGAAATAAGAGTGTTAAGTCCGAATTCATCCCAACTATGGTACTTATCATGCAGACGCGCCACTATCGGATGTCCTCCGAACTTCCATGCGGCTCTGTATTCATTGAATTTATATATTTCACCCATACGGTTAAATTCCGCCGTCTGATCTCTTGCCGGCATTGGCTTATATATCATGTCGTCATCGCCGTAAAAAGAATAATCTCCGGCATCAAATTTAAAGCCGTCAATACCGTATTTTTCCATAAGAGCCGACAGACAATCCCGCATCCACTGTACAGCTTCTGGATTTGAAAAATCCAGAACCGCACTGTAGCCGCTCCACCATTTGCGTACTGCCGTTTCACCCTCGGCATTACGGATAAGATAACCCTTTGCACGCAGCTCCTTAAACCTTGTACCTGCCGAAGCAACAATCGGAGAAACCCACAGCATAACCTTGAATCCCATATTATGCAATTCTTCCGTAAGCGCTTTTGGATCCGGAATTTTACCTCTGTTAAATTCCTCGTAAATGCCATAATCCTCTTGCCAGCCGCCGTCTATCATAAGAACGCCCGGCGGCAATCCGTTGTCAAGGATTGTTTTTGCATAATTTATTATATTTTCCGAGGTCTGATTTGTACCCAGCTCAATCCATGTATTATACTGCGGAACACGCCAGAACAGCTCGTCGGGCAATTCGCCCGTAAACGGAAAATGCGCTTCCATTGCGGCAAGATAGGCGCCCTTAAGATTCTTATATCCGTCATGCAGCTCAAAATCCGCATTACCGGCAAGCTCAATCATTCCGTTTTTGATTTTTACCTTAAACGATTCCTCGCTCCATACATAACGTCCGAGACTTGATACCATTACCGGTGCATATTGGTCGCTTTCATTCCCGTTACCGTTTAAATCAACCTCCAGATCGGTCTCGTATGAAAACGGCATTTCATGCCCCATGTCTACTGAACCGCACCACCAGTATTCGTTTTCCAACATTTCAAATTTCATATTTTTCTCCTTTTTGCCGTTTGAATAAAAGGAGTTGCCGCAGATGCGGCAGCCCCTTTTATACAAATTTTATAAATCAGTCTCCGATCACGGATACCATATCCGACCATGCAAAAGCCTTTACGCCGTATGCCTTATCCGAAGATATGTTTTGGCACACAATCGGATCCGATGTGAACGGAATTTCCTTTGTTCCGTCCTGAATGTCAAATTCCTGCATTTTAATACTCTTAAGCATTCCGTCCTCATAAATTGCCAGCGCCGCAAAAACTTTTTTATCTGCGCCCGATGTGTTCGTTACAGTTGCAGATGCCGTTACGCTTGAGTTTTCCGCAATATCTCCTTTGATTTCGGGGAATGACGTAACCAAAGCGTGTACTTCTTCATTTGTTATCGGCTCATATACAAGAATATTGTCAAATCTTGCCTTTGCCGATGCGCAGTGCACTCTGAATGTATGTGCCACATTCGAACTCCACCAGTCAACATTAGTAAACTTTTTATTACTTAAATCTTTAACTGCCTCTCCGTCGAAATACATATTTTCCATATATACGTCATATCCGCCGTCAGCATTAGCCACACGTCTCAATACAAATTCAAACTTATGCATATCTGCTGCAGCCTTCCAAATATTAGCTGAGTCTGTAGTTGCCTCCCCGCCGTCAGCATTATAAAACAGTTTCATTTGTTTATTAGCATAGAGCTGGAATGCAAACACAGGACTGTTTCCTATATATATATTTCCATCACAGTTACCGCTGCTGCCTGTCTTATAACCCATCTCAAAGGAAACAGCAACCCTGTCGGTATTGGTCGCTCCGGGAATATACGGTCCGGATCTCGGATGATCTGCCAGCTCAAGATATTGATTTGCGGTAGCGCTGTCTTTCCTCACGTAAGAACCCCAGCTATTCTCACCGTAAACGCCGTCCGAACCCAAAAATCCTATCTTTACGGGATGCGGAATTGCATATTTTACCTTTGTACTTGCTCTCTGGTCTGCCGGTCTGTTTTCAAATCCGTCGTCTGCAATCAGTGTCTTTATCTCGGGCATATATGAGGATTTTGTAACTATTGTTTCTGTTTTTCTGTCTTCCGGCTCATATATAAGCAGATTATCTATATAGTTTCCATTTTTGGTTGATCTGATTGACAAGGTTCCCTCCGTATTGGTTGATCCCATCCACCAGTTGGCTCTGATCGGCGCTCCCGCAGCCGCTCCCAAATCAATCTGTTTTCCGGCAACAAACAGCTCTGTCACCTCCGATACATATGTACCGTCAGCCTGTTTTTTTCTTTCAAAAGTCATTGTGATATTTGTCCATGCGTTATCCGCAAGTGCAGCAAACTGTTTACTGCGCTTGTCAGCTCCGTCGATGCCTGCAAAATCCACCGTACCGCCCGATGACCACACATTGAGAGTTGCAAACTTCGCATGATACGTCTGATTCTCTTTACCGCGTCCTATTTCCAGATATATGCTTTTTTCATCGCCCTTTTGCACATCAAACGAAATTGTCAGCTTTTTCTTGCCGATTGTTTCTCTTGCAACGGGATATATAAAGCCTCTTGTTGAATTCAGCTTTAAAAATTTGTTTCCGTCCGTTTCCGATGCAACAGTAACATCTTGTTTGGCATATTTTTTTACCGGGTTTGCATAATCTACACTTACCTGCGGTGTTTCCGACTGCTGATCGTTAAAATCATCGTCTACATACAGTGTTTTTACCTGCGGCATATAATCCTTTACAGGTACTTTTGTCGTTACCTCCGCATGACCCACTGCTGCAAAGCTCACCGCAATCAGTCCTGCAAGACATAATGTTCTCAACTGTTTCATATAAATCATCTTCCTTTCTTAGTTATAATTGCTTAAAATTTACTTATTCCTTTAATACTATTATAGCTCTCTTCATAGGTGTATGTATATATGAATATCTTCCCTTTTGGTGTACTTTTTTAACTATTTTACCGTCATTTCATATATTTTCAGTGTCCCTCCCGCGTTTTCATCAACGCTTACGCGCAGACGGTTTATATAACGTTCGTCAAAATCAATTACATTTTCGCCGTTTTTAACGGAAATTCCTTTTTTAAGGCTTATCTGCTTTCCGTCATCCCATACGGTAACGGATATTTTCATATCCTGCGGACATTCGGCAGTAAATATTAAGCTTGACGCTTTCTCCTGCTCACCGAAGTCAATATCAAGATATGAGTCCTTAACTCCCTCGCAAGCCCAAAATGTGTTGGTGTTTTTGTCAAAGGCATACATTGGACTGCGATAACCGTAGTTATTATCAGCATATGCCGACTTTTCGGTATAAAGCTTGTTATCCGATATATTTTCGCTTTGACTGCAGTTCTCTAAATCATACCAGCCGTTATACGACGGACAGTCGATCCCGAGCTTTATATCCGGATTTTCCTTATCAGCATCCGAGAACACGCCCAGCATCAGTCTGCCGCCGTTTGTTCCGGAAAATTCATATGCCGCCGTTTCAAAAGAGTATTCGCCTGTTTTCCAGTTTTCAGGATTTATGCCGTTCAGTACACGGCTTTCCATGATATTTCCGTCAGCATCGGCAAGCGCCAGCTTTACGCACGCATTCCGTTTATATCCGGCATACAGCCGTGTATAACCGTCGTTTTTTATGGTCATATTGAATGTTCCGGAGCTGCCCGGCGTATATGCTATTTTTACCAGTTTGAACCAATAACCCGTTTTATTCGCAAGTCTTTCACACAAGTCGGTAAAACAAGCGTAAAACTCCGTCGGATTCCAATACCCCATAGCCATATAGCTTGCCTTGCCCTCCTTGACGGTCTTTTCCATCATTACAGGCATATATTCATAATAATCCGACCATTTGCCGTCGGGATATGTTTTGCCGTTATATGTCCCAGCTTTATAAAAGCTGCTCGGCTGATCAAACCATTCCGCAACAGCGGCATTTATTCCGTCAGCCGCTGCAAGCCGTCTGTGATTATTGGCAAGCTTCGGATTCATTGTACCGTCAACACGTATTCCGGTGCCGTATGTGTTTAAAGCATAACTCAGCTGCACGGGCTGAGAAGTAAACATCATCAGCGGCGCTCTTACGTTTTTATAAACATCAACAAAATTATTCAAATTCGTATCAGTATAGCTTTTGCTCTTGTTTTTGCTTTGCGAAAGACTTCCCCAGTGCCACTCGCCCCAGTTGCCGTAGCTTCGCATATCAACATACGCAATGTTTGTATAATCCTTAAATTCCTCCGCAAAGGCATCTATAAGCTTTGAATATTCTTCAAGAAAAACAGGATCATTAAATACCGGTACCTTTAATGCATGGTCTGTGCCTTTAAATTCCGTTACATACTGTGCACCGCATTCATTAAAAAGCCAGTCGGGGGTTTCCTGCGTCCACGAGGACGGCGAGTTATAATTCACGGTATGGGCTATGCCTATACCGAGCATCTTACCGCTGTTTTTCAGCAATTCAAGATTATCCTTTATAAGCTTAAAATTATAGACTCCTTTTTGAGGCTCAAGAGCATTCCATCCGAAACGCGTATATACCACACCCGCACATTCGCCGGCAGGCTGCGACAGAATATTGGCATATGAGTTTTTAAACTGATAGCACACAAGTCCCTTGTACGGATTTATCAGTCTTTCGTTACTCTCTTTCGGATGAATAACCGTTTCTCCCGTTTCGGATTTTATTTTCTCTATGTGATTTTCCTTCGGCGTATTGTCTGACAAAAATTTTTCATACGTAACTACCGGCTTCATACTGCATTTATCAACATAGAAATTATCATTGGTTCCGCTCTCTATATAAATTTCGGCTTTTACCATATCCTTGGGCACTTCTATATATGCCGTTTTATCAAAACTGTACCATTTATCCTTTTCAGGCGTCGGGCGCCAGCCCATTGAATACCCTGTTGTAAATTTATTATCGTCTTCTCTGTTACGGTCTCCGCCCGGATGTGTAATTCTCACCGTGCACCAATAATTTACGTCTCCGGCTGTGGAACGGACACTGCCGCGTACCCGATACCATCCGCTTCCGTTCTTTTTAAGCTGTTCGGTTATATCCTGGGTTATGCTGTCATAGCTGTAAGCACGTTTTGTAACAAGACAGGATCCGACCCCGTCCACAGTATATTCGCTGCTTTTGCATATTTGGGAATCACCCCTCGGATCCCAGCCGTCGGCATACTGATTTTCATATTCCATACTGCCGTTTTTAAGCATTTCCCTGCCCGTGTACACAATTTTATTGTCATCATTGGTGTTTGTGTAACGCTCCGTTTCATACGCTCCCGAGGCATCATAGCTTAATGCCGGGCAGAGCGGCCGCATACTTTCTTCTGACAGTGCAAACGCCTTGATGTAATAATTTAAATACGGAATATTCTCCGGAATTTGCGCACCGCAGTATCCGTCGGCCGTTCCGAGGGTTTCCAGAGTATTTGTGTCGCCTTTGTACACAGCATAAAGTCTATCTCCGGCATAAACACCGCAATAAACGCTGTACTTGACCGGCTTGTTTTCATTATTCGTAAAGCTGCCTCCGACCATAAAACTCGTGCCCGGCGAAAGCTTTCCCAAAACCTCGGTTTTATCCGCTTTTACTATTGAAAGGCTGCCTATGACGCCGCCGGATGCCGATACGCACGGCATCGCAGCTGCCAGTATACACAAAATTAAGAATGTTGTTATCCTTTTCATTTTATTCCTTTCACATTGCAATATTATGTACTGCTGAAACAAGTTCTCCGCTCTCCGTACCGTCAATCAGAAACACCTGCGCCCTGTCCGCAGCTTCCTGCACCTCGATGCTTACGGTGTATATATCCGGCTGTGCACACGGAATGATTTCAAAGCCCAAAAGCTTATTTTCCGACCATACTCCTGCCGCAAGATACACTGTTTTACCCTCAACAGGCTCAACTGCCGCCGTTATCTCTACACTGCCGCCATCGTTTTTTACACTGAGCTGATTTTCATCTATCGGTATAGCAAGTCTTTTATAAACCGGAAGTCTGTATAAAGGCAATTTCTCACCGCATACAGATGGCAGCGCCTTTATAATAATACAATAATTTTTATTTTCGGTATCAAGCTCTTTCGGCATAGTTATTTCCAGTATTCTTTTGCTTTCGTCCGTTTCGCATACGCACGCATATTCACCCTGTGAATCGACAAGCATAATTTCGGCATTTTCCGCAGACACCCCTGCGGTAACCGTTGCTCTTGCCTTGCCTGCGTCATAGTCATATTCAAATGTTTCTATACCGTATTCCTTTGGGCTGTAAATCAGAATATTATCCATACATACGTCTAACTGGTTGTAATTTCCTATATTGACATACATATTATTCCACCAGCTGACATCAGAATATGCCCGCTCCGCTGTTTCTAAGATATGCACTTTTCCGTTCAGAACAAGCTTTTCCGGATAAACCGCATACCCGTCACCGTCTGCTTCGCGGCGTATTGTAACCGCTATATGATTCCAGCCGTCCTCCGCTGCGTTTTCGGTCAAAAGCTTATGTGCGCTTCCATTGCCGTCAACATAATTGACCGTCATCTGTCCCGGACTTCCTACAAACTTAATCATTACATTTTCGCTTGCTTCGCCTCCGATGTAAATATTTCCGTAAGTGTCCTTTACTCCGAATTTCGCGTCAAATGCAATTGTCAGTTTGTCACAGTCTGCACCGATTCCTTTGTTTGCCCTCAAGCGCTGCCATTTCGCGCCTGTCCGGCAATATATATTTTCCCCTTCCTGTTCCGTATTGGTGTTTCCGAAAGAGGTAATCGCATATTCGTCCGTATTTCCCGTCACAGCTGCTCCCGGTTCTCTGTCATCAAAATTATCATCAAAATATACAGTCTCGGGAGTATTCATATACGGATAAAGAGGTGTTTCCGTTTCGCCCTCGGCAAATGCCGTGACAGAAAACAAAAATACAAATATAAATAATATTTTTTTCATACTAATCTCCTACCTGAATACAATTACGATTGAATTTGAAGAATGTCTTGAATAAACAAGCACATTATCGGCATTTTTTCCGCCTGAAACATAATCGTTTATTTCTTTATAATCGGTCTGCCGGATTTTTTCCAGATGACGTGCTGTTTTATCATATATATAATAATTTGCCGTTTTCTTTTTCAGCGTCACAACATCACAGTCAGACGGAATAGCCTTATCTATTGCGCTTTCTCTGCCGTCACGCAGCACATACATAAATCCGTTGCCTGCAAGGTACGCTTTTCCAAACAGCCAGCGGTAGTTTGTGGGCGAAACGACAGCGCTGCCGTTTCCGTTTATTACGCCCGTAAACGCCACACCCGAATCTGCCCTGTACACAGTCACGACATCACCTACACGTCCGCTGTATGTTATATTAAGATCGAGAATATCTCCGCTCTTACACCCCGAAAGCTTTGATGCGTCCTCAACTGTCTGCGAATATTTAGCATTCTTGAGCAAATCCCAGCCGTTTATACAGTATTTTATTTCGTTATTGTCGTCTGCCACCTCCGAAACACTGTCAAATAAAATGCTCTGACCCGTTGTATTATTTATCTTATTACGCTCTGCATCGTCCAGACCGACCATAACTATTTCGGCAATACCGTTTTTTATATCAGTTGTATATGCCGACACTGCCGAAAAACTTTCGTAAATCGGTAAATTTGCCGTAGTGACCGTGCTGTATTCACTGCTGTTATCCGGCTCGTTTGTATTATAGGAAAACATTTTACTTGCCGTTTTGTCTACGACAAATCCCGTACCGTCCGAATTATAGAAAAAGCACGAATCGCGTTCATAGCTTTTTACTCCCGATTTTGCAAGCAGCTGCAAGGATTCTTCAGGTTCATGTGCCGAATCATACCGGCTTGTGTCAATCTCGCGTATTTTTCCGTTTTCGTTAAGCTTGAAACGTATCACTCTATATTTTAGATTATCCGTGTTTTCCGTCAATGCTGCGATTACCGCTTTTGATTTTTTTCTGAGAACGCCGTCAACCTTAACATTTTTTTCAAGCTCCGTCACTTGCAGCTTTCTGTCTGTCATATTGTACAGCCGAACCTCGCCGATTGCATCATCGGGATCTCCGTCCTTCTGATATGCTTTAAGAAGCACGGCGTTTGTGTACGTATCGGAGCTTTTTGCAAATCCCGACACTATGCCGAATTTATCAAAATACAGCGTATATGATGTTCCGGTACTCATTTCATGCAGATGCTTTCCGACAAAACCGTATGCCTTAAATTCTTCGGTATCGGTATTTATCACCGGCCATCTGCCGCCCGTTGAATATCCTTTAACAGTCGCATCGATTGTTTTTGAGCTTATTACCGATTCCGCAATTTTTCCGTCCTCAGTCATCAGCACAGACATAACCGTTCCCGATTTAATATCGGTAAATTTTATATCGTTTCCGTCGGTATCTTTATAAATATAACGCGTTTCGGCTTTATCGGGGTCAAAGGAAAGTCTTGTTTCAGCATCGTATCTGTCGTATACCGTATTGTTATATGTACTCGTCTTGCTCACAAAAATCGTTTTGTATTCACTTATCGACACAATATCATATTTTCCGTTTGAGTTTGTATCTGTAAGTATAAGTTCCGCATTCATATCGAGTTTGGAAAAATCCAAAAGGCTTTTTTTCGTCACTCTGCCGTTATACACAATACAGCTGCCGCTTTCGATTACCGCTCTTTTTTCTTTTCCGTTTGAATAATATAAAATCTCGCTCCCCGACACCTTCGGTTCTGATGTATAATCTAAATACAGGCTTTTTGACGTATCATCCTCCATGTAGAGTATTTCCTGCGAACCGCTGTCATAGCGTTTATACCAGAACTCCACATTATAACCGAAGAATTTATCAAATCTGTTGTCAGAACATTCAAACTCCTCTCCGTCGATCTGTGCGCTCCCGTCTCTGAATCGTTCGGGTTCTGTCAGCGAGGTAATACTGTTTGCCGTTACCTGTCCTTTTGCCCGGTAAATATGAAGTATTTCCTCCATTACCTTACCGCCGTTATAATTATAGGAATTTCCGTCCTCCCTGACCGTATTGCAATCAAGCGCATTGTAAAGCAACTTCGCCAACGCTCCCCATGTCAGCTCCTCCGACTGCTCCGCTTTTATTCCGTCAAGCAAGCCCATACCTGCGGCGGCAAGCATATATCCGTTCGGATAACCGCCGTTTCTTGTCGCTTCGTCATCATATCCCAATGCCGTAACAAGCGTTTTTACCGCTTGAACATACGTTATCGGTCGTTCAGAATATACACACATAGGCGGCATATATCCGCTCTCCGTCATTCGTTCAAAAATTCCGTCCTCGTAATAATCTCCCGTCATTCCGCTTATCACAGCCGCCGCACCGGCAAATTCGCCGTTTGTTACGCTGCTTTCAAGCTTATTCTCAGCTATATCGATAATTTGCAGCGCCCTCAGAAAATTGCTTTCATACAACCCCGGCTGCTCCTGTTCCGGATTTTTCGCCGCAAAAACAATCATATTCATAAAAATAGCTATCACGGCTGTAAGAGATATTATCGTTTTACTTTTGATTTTCAATATTCTTTCCTCCCTATCCGATAAGTTCAAGAACACGGCATATCATGACAGCCGCCTCCGCACGGCTCGTCTCCGAACGCGGATAAAATTTTCCGTCATCCGCTCCCTGCATAATCCCAAGCCTGTTCAGCATCGCAACGGAATAAACCGCATACGAGGCAATATCATCTTTATCTGCAAAGTCCGGCTGTTCCATTTCCGTTTTGTCAACAAGCGCACTGTTATACAGCTTTATTGCGTTAAGCAGCATAACTGCCGCATCCTGGCGCGTTATTTTTTCGCCTATTCCGAAAAGCGTGTCCGATATTCCGTTAACCAATCCGGCCTTTTTCGCCGCATTTATATATCCCTCATACCATTCTCCGGCTTTAACATCTTCAAAGCCGCAGTTTTCTTCACTTTCCGTTAAATCCGTTACAACCGACATAAGCTTTATAAACTGTTCCCTCGTTACGCTTCCTCCCGGAGAATATTTTTTATCCCCGATTCCGTTTACGACATTTTTTCCATACAGCTGCATAATATATTTTTCAGCCCATTCATAGCCTGCAAGATCATCAAATACAGTCTCGTTTTCTATTTTCTCCGTAACGGGAGCAACGGGTAAATAATTTGTTTTTGTACCGCCCGAGCTGCTTCCCGAACCGCCGCCGGAACCGTTTATCTTGTTTAAGCTTTTCTGTTCTGCGCTTTTTTCGTCGTTTACCCATCCTTTAAAAAGCGTTTCCAGCTCCGCAAAGGTTTTATATGAATTTCTTTGGCTTATCACCTTTGAATCTACGGGATACGTATTTTTAAGCTTGTTATATTCTGAAAAATTAAGCTTAAAGTAATCGTCATTGTATTTTTTCATATAAGGATTTATGTCGCCATAGTGCTCTATGCTTTTAAGTCCCGCCATAACCGCTTCTTCGTATATTAATGCAGTAAAACCTTCTTTTGTTACCTCTCCGTCTATTCTTTCCGCTGCCGATTTATACAGCGCCAGACGTTTATCCTCCGGCATAACAGATAAAATATCCTTAAAAACATCTCCCTTTGCGCTGTCTATATAATCGTAAAATTCCGCCGTAAGTTCCGCACACGTATCCGGCGAAAGCTTATTTACAGCAAAAATTATATACAGCGGTGTAAATTTTTCCGATGCGTCCTCTATTCCGTCTGTTTTTCCCGTTTCAATCAGCTTTTTCGCAAGTTCCGTTTTATCCGCTGATTTCAGTTCGTTTGCAATCTTTTCCGCACAAGCTGAATTCAGCAGGATTTTCACTGCCACCTCCGAATCTATAAGCCTGCACATTGCGCTTGCATCATTATTTTCAACCGCACTGTTCCACTCGGATATAACTGTTTCCAGTCCCTTTGCGGAATAAAACTGAAGCTTTTCAGATGCGCCGTCGGAAATAAACGGCTTTACAAATATTTCCTTACTTCCGGAATCAACGCTGTCGGGAACCGTAAAAACTGCATTATATCCGCCGTTTTCATCTGCATTGAATACGCCTATAAATTCCGGCTTTGTCCTGCCGGCAGCATAATCGAACATTTCAACAAGCACTTCCTCACTTGCTGTAAGCCCCGTTCCCGTCACTGTCACCGCACCGCTTTTTGTGTCCTCCCGGACACTGTCGATAACCGCAGCGCCGGCGTTTGTGCCAAGCATTGCCGTTATCAGCAGTATACCTATAATTTTCTTTTTCATATCAGTCTCCGTTCCGCCGCCGATGGCGGCACACCTTTTTTAAAACACCGTTACATCGCTTATTTTAATTACCGCATCTTTTGTTTCTTTCAAAACTATTCTGAGCTTTTCGGTATTTACTTTGCGAAAACGTATTTCAGTTCCCGATTTTGAAATTTTATATGCTTCGGCAATATCCTTCCAGCGACCACCGGAAAAAATTTGTACGGAAATTGTTTCCTTAATATCGTCAACGCCCGTAACCGTCATTCCCGTAACATTCTTTTCTTCACCGAAATCTATTTCAAGATAATTTCCGTTTATGCAGTTATTTGCCCAATATGTGTCGGCATTGCGGTCAAACGCATATTCGGGACGTCTGAAACCGTAGCCGTCATCTGCATAAAGCTGCGACGCTTTATATAATTTATTATTGGCTATGTTTTCCGAATCCGAAATACGCATGGTGCTTATGTCATACCAGCCGTTTATACAGTCTGCTTTTATTCCAAGTTTTACGTTTGGATTTTCGTTGCTTTCACGCGTGAATACACCCAAAAGTAATTTTGTTCCGTTTTTGCTGTCGTCAAAGCTGTATTCTGCGGCACAGTCGCTGTATTCTCCCCCGCGCCAGGTTATAGGGTCAAACCCGTCAAGCGTTACCGTATCCAGAATGTTATTTTGATCATCTGCAAGAGCAAGCTTTACGCACGCCTTTTTTTCACGTCCGGCAAACAGCGGTGCCACTCCGTCATTTTTTATTTTCATTCTGAAAATCCCATGGTTAAGATTTTCGGAATGTTCTATCTTTACAGGTTTGTACCAGTATCCCACAAGATTCGCCATACGGTTGTACAAATCGCTCCAAATGGCGTACGCTTCGTCGGCTTGCCAGTTTGCAACCGCTATAACACTTGCTTGCCCCTCTGTTATAATCCGTTCATAAAATATCGGCATATAACCGAAATACTTTGCGTATGAGCCGCCCGGAAGATATACGGACGCATCGTTTGCAAACCATTCTCCGACAGCCATTGCCTTGTTTTTAACAATCGAAAACCGCCGATGTTCATTGAGCAGATTCGGATTCATTATTCCGTCGCCTCGTATTCCTGCTCCGAGAGTTTTAAGGGCGTATTCCGATACATCGCTTCTTGCCACAAATGACAAAAGCGGCAAATCTACATTTTTCCACATATCTATAAGGTCAAACAGCTGTCTTTGCGTTCTTTGCGCGTCCAGCTTACGGTTTACCGGCAAGCGGTAAAAATGCCATTCACCCCAGTTTCCGTAATTGCGCATATCCACATAGGCAATCATTTCATTTCCGTTATACCTTTCGGCAAATGCGTCTATCATATTCTGCATTTTTTCTCTGAATACAGGATCTTCGTACACGGGCAATTTTAGTATACAGCCATCGCCCATATCCTCAACAGTATACTCCGTTCCGGCTTCAAACACCCATTCCGGCGTGTCCTGATGATAATTATCGGTAGAGTTGTAGTTCATCGTCGACCCTATACCTATACCCATCTGCATACCGTATTTTCTGCAATACTCTATGTTTTTATCTATAACATCCCAGTTAAATACATTCTCCTCCGGCTCTATGCTGTCCCACGAGTAACGCATATACATAATACCCGAAACCGGACCGGCGCCCACACTTCTGTCGCCTGTAAATTCCTTCGTATAATACGGATATATCATAAGTCCCTTGTACGGATTTTTTAAAATCTGCCTGTCCTCCTCGGGATATACCGTAACAAGCTTTTCATCGCTGTATTTAGCCGAAAGTGTGCGATACTGTTCCTCGTTTTGCTTTTTCTGTTCATTATCTGCGTTTTCTTCTTCAAGCTTTTTTGACAGATACTCAATACATTCCTCTCGGGTCATAAGTTTTCGCAGACTGCAATTATCAACGTAATAATCCTGCACCTCGCTTGTTTTACCCGTATTTGAGGTCGCCTCGGCATAAAACAGAGCTGATGAAACATCGTAATCCCACTGCACGTCCTGCACACCCTCAAAATGCGTCCATTTCTCATTATCTACAGCTTTAACAATCGGAAAGCTATATTTTTCATTTTCCGAATTTTGCAGCAAAATTTTCACTGACATTTCACATGGCTCATCTTTTGTGCGCACATATCCCGACAATCGGTATTTACCTCGTCCGTATGAGGAAATTTCTGCGGTAACATCCTGAGATATTGATGACCAGCCCATTGTTCTGTCGGTGACAAGCCCCGAGAATTCTCCGTCTTCCACCTGCGCCTTTGTCTGACGCACACTGCTGCCCGAACGGTTTGACCAGCCGCCGTAAAGCATAAAATCCTGCTCAAACGATGGATTTTGCAAAAGCTCGTCACTCAGATACATTCCGTCAATCATTTCCATGTCTAAAAGCATTTTTTCAGCATCTGACAGCAGATTTACTGTTGCTTTTTTACCCTTACATTCTGCTTTGCAGCCGAAAAATTCAAGTATATCTACCGGAACATATAATTCCCCGCTGCGCATTTGGGGTGCGGCGGAACATTCTTTTTCCTCACCGTTTACAAACAAGCTCTGATTATTTTCTTCGGCAATCACAAGCGTACCTCCGCTCGTGAGCATAATCCGTTTTCCGCCGTTTAATCCTGTTACTTCTATATTAAGCTTACCCAATCCCGAAGCCGCTGTAAGAGGATTTTCATCGGCGGTTACATCAATAACCGTCGCGCTGCTTTTTTCATCTGCGGCATAAACGGGAGGAAAGCACATACAAACAGTTGTCAATATGGTAATAATTAATCTGAAAATACGCATAAAATCACCTTATCCTTTTACACCGCCTATTGTAATTCCTTTTACAAAATACTTCTGCACAAATGGGTACAGCAGCAAAATCGGTCCTGCTGCAATTATCGTCATCGCAAGTTTAATGCTCTCTGTCGGGATTGCAATGGAATTGGTATCAATTGTTGTTCCCGACATAAGCTCCTTCATTGCCGTTGCATTATTAAGCATTGTATAAAGATAATATTGCAGCGTATATAAATTCTTATCGCTTATAAACAGCATACAATTATACCACTGATTCCACATGGTCAGTCCGACAAAAAGCGCAATAGTTGCAATTACCGGTTTAACCATGGGCAAAATAATTGCCGTATAAATCTTAAAGTCGCCCGCACCGTCAACCTTTGCAGCCTCCACAAATTCGTGCGGCAGGCTTTGCATAAATGTTCTGACTATAATTATATTAAAAACCGACAGCAGATGCGGCAGAATAAGCGACAATATATTGTTTTTCATTCCCAGCCACATCATAAGCATATAATACGGCGTCAGTCCCCCGCTGAACAAAGTTGTAAAATACATAAAAAACGATATCTTACTTCTGTACGGGAAATCACGCCTGTGCAGAACATATGCCGTCATAGAGGTCATAAACAGAGCCATAACCGTTCCTGCGGCGGTAGTCATAACCGTTACGCCGTAAGCATTCACAACGCTTTGGGCATTTTTAAAAATGCTCTTGTAGGCTGCAAGCGAAAATTCGCCCGGTATAAGCGAATAGCCGTGATTTATTATGTATGATTCCGATGTGAATGAGCCTGACAGAAGCATAATAAACGGCAAAACTCCCAGCACAGCTACAATCATAACGAACAGATACGCCGCTGTTATAAAGAGTCTGTCTCCAAAGGAGCGGCGTTTTCTTATATTACTTTTCATTGTATTTTCTCCTTTATTGTCAGAACAACGCACTGTCACTGTCGATCTTCTTTATAACGGCGTTGGCAAGCATAATAAACACAAAGCACAGCACCGACTGATACAGTCCCACAGCAGATGACATTCCTATATCGTTCGAGAACAGAAGTGTTCTGAAAGTAAATGTATCTATAACATCGGTATAGTTATACAAAAGTCCGTTGTTTCCCACCAGCTGATAGAACATATCAAAATTACCGCGGAATACTCTGCCCAAACCAAGCAGAATAAGCATAATCATGGTAGCGCGCAGCGACGGTACCGTAATATACATTACACGCTGAATAAGACTTGCTCCGTCAATTTCGGCAGCCTCATAAACCGAGGTGTCTATTCCCGTTACGGCGGCAAGGTAAACCACCGAGCCATAGCCGAGACCTTTCCATATCTCTATTATGCTAATTATAAACGGCCAGTATTTCGGAGTATTGTATACGTTAACCGGCTGCATTCCCAACCCCTTAAGTATGCTGTTCATTACGCCGTAATCAACACTGAAAATGTTATATACAAACGCTCCGACAATAACCCATGATATAAAATACGGAAAAAACACAAAAGTCTGCGCTGTTTTTTTTATTTTTTTATTTTTTATTTCCGACAGAAAAATTGCCGTAATCATCTGCATTATATTTCCCAGAAATATAAATACCAGATTGTAGAGAAATGTGTTTCTTGTAACAAGCAGCGCCTGACCGCTGTTGAAGAAAAATTTAAAATTTTCTATTCCGCACCACGGACTTTTCAAAATGCCGAGTGCATAATCATATTTTTTGAATGCCAGAACCGCTCCGAACATGGGAACGTAAGAAAAAAGCAAAAAGTATATAATGGACGGCAGCGCCATAATCCACAATATTTTGTATTTAATAATTTCCCTGATAAAATTACTTTTTTTTCCTTTAAGAGCGTTTTCGGCAGTTTTTGTTGTGCTCATAAAATTGTTCTCCCTATTAAAATCAATTGGCAGCCGCATTAAAAGCCTTCTCTTAATGCGGCTGTATATTTTAGTGTCAGTTCTTCTTGTATTCCTCGTACTGACGCTGCACCTCACTGTAAATCTTATCTATACCTGCCTGTTCCAGTTTTTCGCGGTATTCTGCTATTGACGCGTCTATCTTCGAGCTTTCTATCATACCGTTATACAGCGGTCCGCCATACTGCGACGCTACGCTTGAAACAGTAGCTATTTCCGTTTTAACGTTTGTATCGTCAAATACAAAGCCGTAAACATCCGATTCCACCGTATCCTCCGAAATCCAGCGGTTTAAAATTTCCTGTTTTTCGGGAATCTCATCATCACTGCGGCGAAGCATACTCTCGTTCTTCCAGCCCCATACACAGCCCGGTTCGTATCTTTCCTCGCTCGGCAGCTTTTCCTCAAGCGATATGTAGCCGTTGTCACCGTCAGCCTCCCAATGTTTTCCTTCAATTCCATACCATGTGAGATCAAAATATCTTTTATCATTTCTTAAAAGCTCAATAAACTGCAATGACTTATCCGCATTTTTTGTGGTTCTCGATAAAGAAAGTCCGTTTGAAATTGCCGAATTTACAATTTTCGGTTTTCCCTGTGAAAAATCATAAACCTCAATCTTCCACTCCGGATGAAGCAGTCTTTGCTGCTTTACAAAGTTTGCGGTGGTTTCCAGATTTTTTATCGAGGTTGCGCTTTTTCCGTTTTCAAACATACTGGAAATAGTCTTATTCACCGAAATGTCCTGCGGTATAATTCCCTTGTCTACAAGCGAGCGTGTTTTCTTTATGCTGTCAACATACCAATCCTGAAAATCCTTTTTAACAAAGTTTCCGCTCTCTATTTCATACGCAATCTCCGTTGATTTCGGAATCGACAGATACGGTTTCATCCAGAATGCAATTGCTTCCAGATTTACAAGAGGAATAATGTCACTTTCGTTCTTTGCCACAGCTTCAAGGTATTTTTCAAAATCGTCAACCGTTTCCAACGGCTTCATACCGTACTTTTCACGCAAATCACCGCGGATAATAGCTACTCTGTCGCTGTATTCCTGTGCCGTATTGGGAACCATATACATTTTCCCGTTTACACTTACCTCTTTTTTTATTCTGTCGTTTATCTGTTCGTAAGTCTTAGGCGCATTCTTTTTTAGCATATCATCCGTAATTTCCATAAAGCTGTTTTTCGCCGCCTGCTGGTTATACTGAATCCAGTCCGCCGAAAAAACTATGTCGAAATCCTCGCCCGAAGAAAACAGCAACGAATACTTCTGTTTCAAATCACTGTAATTATAATATTCGATATTAACCTCTGCGCCGATATCCTGACGAAGCATTTCGTTTAATTTTCCGTATATCTCGTCATAAATAACAGGTTTTTCTCCGACAAGTATCATTTTTAGCGGCGTAACCGTCTGCTGCGCATTTTCCTTTCCGCCGCAGCCGCACAAAATGCTCAAAGCTGATACTCCCGCCAGTGCCGCTGCCAATATTTTATGTTTTTTCATAATGACCAACTCCTTTTAATATTTTCGTATATCTTATATCATAATTCTACCACTGCACACGCAGCGGTGTAAAGTGTTTTTTTTTCCCTGTCGGTGTAATATCATGTTTAAATCCCAAATGCCTTGACAGCAAGTTTTAAATATAATATAATGGTTGTAAACGGGGGTATGTAGATATGAATTTTTATAAAAAAAGCAGTATAAAAACGAGACTTTTTATTTCGCAGATTTTGCTGCTTTCACTCAGTATGATGTCATTTTTTGTATTGTCATACGCTTATGTTACCGTAAAATCCAGGAAAGATGTTTCGCAAAGTATTAACCATTCCTCCGACACTGCCTCCCTGCAAACCACCAAGCTTTTAAATCAAATGGAAAATACGCTTTACTATGTTTCACAGGACAGCCGTATTCCTCAGATTCTTTCTTCAAAAAACATTCATGGCACGGTTAATGAAAAATACTCGGATTATCTTTATATAATCGATTCTCTGCCAATATTTCAGAACAGCTGCGATTTTCCTGTAAAGCTTTCGGTTTATATTCCGCCCGAAATAAATCCTGTCTACTATGATTATTACAATACTTTCAATGCGGATGATTTAAAGAACACAAGTTATTTTCATATACTTGACGAAAATGACAACCGATTTTTTTATTACGGAGACCCTGCAAACAACAGCATCTTTATAATCAATACCATATATGATATAAATGATTATAACCGCGTGGTAGGATACATAAAAATTTCAGTTGATATTCCTGTTTTCGGAGAGGTTCTGGAACAGGCATCACCCGATAAAACAACCTCTCTGCTTTATAATAAACACGGCGGATTGATAACTGCGTCCTCCGCTGTCAATCTTACAGCAGACGACAACTCCCTGCTGTCCGCACTTGATGAAGAAAAAAACATGAACAGCGTCCGTCTTTCCGATAACCGGCGCTTCTTTGCGGTTCGACGCGGAGCAGACCATTCCAATTACAGCATAGTTATGCTATATCCCGCAAAATACGTATACATAACAAATTTAATTATATTTCTTTTTCTGCTTATTCTGCTTTGCATCGTTTCGGTATGTGCATTTATCATTTCGCGGCGTGTAAGCAGTTCGCTGATAAATTCGATTGACTCTCTGGTGGGCGCCATGAAGCGCGTTTCTCTCGGAGAGTTTAAAACGCTTCCTCTCCCCGATGAATCGAAAGAAAATGAAACCGTTCAGATTACCGAGGCTTACAATCACATGATTGAAACAATCGATAACCTTATAAAATATAACGAGCGTTATGCTCTCACTCTGAAAAAATACGAGTTTGATTTTTTACAAATGCAGATAAAACCGCATTTTCTGTATAATACATTAAATGTTATACAGTCGCTTTATCTGGATAATCATGCCGATGACGCAGTGAGACTTATATCGGCGCTTTCAAAATTTTATAAGCTTAGTTTACATACACAAAGCGATTTTGTGAATCTGGAGCATGAAATAAATCATATTCTAAAATATATTGAAATCGAAAACTATAAATATAACAATGCCATTAACGTAAAGGTTGATGTTCCGGATGAGCTGCGCAGATGTCTTGTGCCCAAAATTATTTTACAGCCGCTTATAGAAAATGCAATTCATCACGGAATCCTTGAAAAGGACAGCGGTACGGGAACTATTTCAATAAGCAGCCGCAGAGTCGGAGAAGATGTGCTTATAACCATTGCGGATGACGGTATAGGAATGAACGTTGAACAGCTTAACAATCTCAAAAACGGTTTGGGATCCGGTATAGGCTATGCGAATACCGACCGGCGGATTAAGCTGTTTTTCGGTTCGGAGTACGGACTTGATATTGAAAGCGAAGAAGGAAAATATACCAAAATAACCATAAAAATAAAAGAAAGAACGGAGGATTCTGATAATGACTGCAATAATGATTGTTGAGGACGAAGCTCCTGCAAGAAAAATGGTGTCTCATGCCATAAAAAACAAGTACGGCAATACGGTAAGCATATACGAAGCCTCTAACGGTCTCGACGCATTATCTGCCGCTGCCGGCTTTAAACCGGATATTCTGCTTACAGATATAAAAATGCCGAAAATGTTCGGCACGGAGCTTGCGCATAAAATTCTTGAGCTTTTTCCAAATTGTAAAATAATATTTTTAAGCGGATATTCCGATAAAACATTTTTAAAGACAGCAATTAAGCTTCAGGTTATTGACTATCTTGAAAAACCGCTGGATTTGGACGAATTGCTGAATGCAGCCGATAAGGCAATAAGTATGCTTAAAAATGATGCGCAGACGAAAAACCACCGTGCCTTTGATGCGCTTCTTGAATGTCTTTTTAAAAATCTTCCGGTCTCAGACGAATTGAAAGACAATGAAATATATAAAGAACTGGCACATTCAAGCTTAACAGCCGCAATTATATCCCCCTGCGGCGAATACCGCACCTCTGTAACCGATATAATTTCCGCCGCCGCGTCACGACTGGCGCTTAAATTGCTTATACGCAAGAAAAATACAGGTGTAATAGAAATGCTTTTTATTAGTCGGAAAAATGATTTTAGTTTGCGCGTTCAGGAGCTGTTTGATGAGTTTTTTTCAAAAATCGAACCGGACGAAAAATTCAAATGCACCGCAGGCAGTTTTGAATACGGCGCATCGAAAGCACATATTTCATACGAAAATGCCGTATGCGCGCTTGACAAGGCTTTCTTCTGCCCTCTTAATACGCTTGTTTGCTACAAGGAATCCACAACGTCTGATTACAGCTTTGATGACGTACCCGATAAGATTTACAACGCACTGTCATCGAATAATCTTGACGCAGCGAAAGCCATCGCAGAAGAGTTATATACCGCATTGCAGCATAGCGGCAATATGCTGAGCGCCTCGGCAAAAAAGATATATTATAATCTCTTTAAAACAATACAATCCTTTTATCGGAATTATTTTATTTACTCCGATAACAATACTTTCAGTGATGTATCAACAATATTCGAGGCAACATCGCTTTCAGAGCTGCACCGTCATATGTGCTCGCTGATATCCAATATCGAGCATATATCCTCAGATTCTGATATAAACCGTACAGTTCAGAATGCGATATTGTGTATAGAGCAAAATTACGTCGACCCTGCTCTGTCCATTGACGATATAGTTAAATTCTGTCATGTGAATGTGAATTATTTATGCAAAACCTTTAAAGATACCATCGGCGATACAATTAATCACTATGTCAATCAGCTGCGCATTTCAAAAGCAGAAAAACTGCTGACCGAAACCGATTGCAGCATTGCAGAAATATCAAGTCAATGCGGATTTAATGATGTAAAATACTTCTGCAAGGTTTTTAAGAAATATACCGAAACTACGCCTACAAGCTTCCGAAAAAAATACCGATAAACCGAATACCGCAATATTGGCAATCAGGTCCCGGGCGATGCGATGACTTCCGTTAATGCAGCGGTATCTGAAAGCATACATTTAAATTGAAATCCGCAAAAATGCGGATTTCAATTAATTTTTGTCCTTGAACTACACATAAAACACACCACACAGAGACCGGTCGCAGGCAACAGCCTGCTGCCCGCCCATACAACCGGATACACACATACGCCGTCGAGTGCATTTTATTCGTTCTGCACTCTTTTTTAACAGCCTTATATTTTCTTTGTTTAAGACCTGTAATCCCCGTTGATTTTTACATAATCATATGTAAGGTCGCAGCCCCATGCCGTTGCTTTTTCTTTTCCGCTGTTTAAAGAAATATTTATGAATATTTCATCCTCATGCAGTATAAGCGCCGCTTCTTCCTCCGAAAATTCCACACCGCTGCCGTTGCGGCACACTGCTATGCTGCTGACGCTTGACGCTATATCCACATCGACTTTATTAATATCAAATTCAGCCTCCGCATATCCGACAGCGCATAAAATTCTGCCCCAGTTCGCATCTTCTCCGAACATTGCGCATTTTAAAAGCGGCGAACGTATAACGCTTTTTGCCACGATAATTGCGGTATCAAGGCTTGGCGCATCGCTTACCGTACATTCCAGCAGCTTTGACGCCCCCTCGCCGTCTTTTGCAAGCATCTTTGTCATGTTCATCATTACAATATACAATGCCTGTCTGAACACAGCATAGTTTTCGTTTTCTTCTGTAATCTCCGTGTTTTGAGCCATTCCGTTTGTCATTACACAAACCATATCGTTTGTTGACGTATCTCCGTCAACGCTAAGGCAATTATATGTTATCTTAACAATTTCGCTCAATGCCTTTTGAAGCATTTTTGAAGAAATTTTCACATCACCGGTTATAAAATTCAACGTAGTCGCCATATTGGGATGAATCATTCCGCTGCCCTTTGCCATACCGCCAAGACGGCATATTTTTCCGTCTATTTCAAATTCAACCGCAACCTCTTTTTTTACCGTATCGGTAGTCATAATTGCTGTTGCCGCCGCTTCTCCGCCGTCATACGAAAGTCCGGCGCACAACTCTTTTATATGTGACTGTATCGGTTCTATCGGCAATATCTGACCTATAACACCCGTTGACGCCACAATAACGTCATCGGGAGACATCCCCAGTTCATTCGCCGCAAGAACACACATTTTCTCTGCTTTTTCCTCGCCGTCGGCATTGCACGTATTTGCGTTTTTTGAATTTGCTATAACCGCACGTGCCTTTTGATTATTTTCCAAATGCTTTTGAGTAACCAAAATCGGCGCACCCTTTACCTTATTCTGCGTATAAACCGCGGCAGCATTACATTCCTCGTCACTCACAACCATGCATAAATCATTTTTGTTCTTGTCGGGATTAAGTCCGCAGTTTATGCCGTTCGCCTTAAAGCCTTTCGCTGCACACACTCCGCCGTCAATATATGTATATCCTTTAAACTGTTCCATTTTCTGCTGTTTCCTTTCACTCTTGCTCTTATTAAGATATAATATCACATTTTCCGAGATTTTTCAATCTAATTTTGCGGCTTTTTCCCAAAATACTGATAAACGTTGCACTTTATCATACCGTTATACAGCTTGCGCCGCTTATCTGCTCTTCTGCCGAATATTTCCTCAAATCCCTCATGCGAAGTCAGAATATAATACGACCAATTGTTAAGCCTTGAGAATGTTTTTCCTATTTTTCTGTAAAGTATTTCACACTCTTTTTTATCGCTTAAACGCTCACCGTAGGGCGGATTGCAAATAATTGTTCCATTCGGCGTTTCGGTATAAAAATCCGCCGCATCCGTACGCTTGAACTTTATATATTTCTCCACTCCGGCAATACGGGCATTTCTTTCAGCAAGCGAAACTGTATCGGCGTCTATATCATATGCGTATATTTCAAGCGGAATATCTCTTTCAAGAGATTTTGCTTCTTCCCTTGCCTTTTCCCAAAGCTGCGGCTCAAACTGAACAAAATTCTGCGCTGCAAAGCTTCTGTTGATTCCCGGGGCGATATTACGTTTAAACATCGCTGCTTCTATCGGTATCGTTCCTGAGCCGCAGAACGGATCGCACAGCGGATATTCAAACTTCCAGTAGCTCATCATAACCATTGCCGCCGCAATAGTTTCACGCAGCGGCGCAAGGTTGGATTTTTGCCTGTAACCGCGTTTGTGCAGCGGTTCTCCCGAGGTGTCTATCATGAGAGTTACTTTGTCTTTCATTATCGAAAATTGTATCTGATAAACATTTCCGTCCTCCGGCAGCCATTCTATTCCGTATTTTTGTGATAACCTTTTCGCTATGGCTTTTTTTATAATTGCCTGTGCGTCACGCGTACTTGCAAGCTTGGATTTCAGACAGTGTCCCTTTACCGGAAACGCTGAATTTTTCCCAATCCAACGTTCCCAATCCAGCGAATAAGTCTTTTCAAAAAGCTCCTCAAACGAAAGCGCCTGAAACTCTCCTATTTTTATAAGCGCCCTTTCGCCCGTTCTCAGCTGTATGTTTGTACGGCACACCGCCTCCAAATCTCCCGAAAATGTAATGCGGCCGTCCTCGACGGCTGTTGTTTCGTACCCCATGCGGCGAATTTCCTTTGCCGCAAAAGCCTCCATCCCAAGTAATGTGGGAACTGTAATTTCAATGTTTTCCATATTTCTTTTTTATAAACTTCCTTGTATTCATACCGCCCTTTTTTCTTTTCGGAAGCTTAATTTCCTTTTCGTTAAATTTTCTGAACATTTTTCCGGTCATATCTTCCGCAAGAACAAAATCTATACGGCGCGAAAGCAAATCCGCAGCTGCAACCGTTATGCGAACATGGTCTCCGATTTTATATGTTCTGCCGTTTCTTTTTCCTGTAAGGGTTTTATTCAGTTCGTCAAATACAAAATAGTCGCCCGACATATTTTCGACGCGTATAAGTCCCTCAATTGAATTTTCAAGCTCGGCAAACATTCCGAAATTCGTAACTCCCGAAATTATACCGTCAAAGCTTTCTCCGACATAACTCGACATATATGCGGCTTTCATCAAGTCCTCCGTTTCACGTTCGAGCGTTTCTGCGGCTATCTCACATTCACTTGAATGTTTTGCGGCTTTTTCAGTATTAATGCCGTCCGAAAGCGTTCCGTCCGCAAACGCTTTCAGTATTCTGTGAATTACCAAATCGGGGTACCGCCTTATCGGAGATGTAAAGTGGCAATAGTATTTAGCCGCCAAGCCGAAATGTCCGGCATTATCCGCACGGTACTCCGCTTTCATCAGCGACCTGAGCATATTTGACGCAACCATTCTTTCCTCCGGAGTCCCGGATACGGCGTCAAGTATCTGCTGTAATGCCTTGGGATGAATTTCACCGTCCTTTCCTCCCTTTACGACCAATCCGAAATTCCGTATAAATTCATTAAATACCGTTATTTTTTCCTGCGACGGCGGCTCGTGAACACGGTAAATGAACGGCAGTTCCGCCCAAAACGCATATTCCGCAACGGTTTCGTTGGCACAAAGCATAAATTCTTCAATTATTCCGTTAGAAATGCCTTTTTCTGCACGTGCAATATCCGACGGAAAACCGTTTTCATCAACCAGTATTTCCGTTTCGGGAAAATCAAATTGTATTGCACCGCGTTTTTTACGCTTTTTCCGCAGTATGTCTGCGAGTAGTTCCATTGTTTTAAGCGCCGGAACAATTTCCTTATATGTTAATGCAAGTTCTGCGCTGCCGTCAAGCAATGCGGTTACATTATTGTATGTCAATCTGTATTTTGAGCGTATAACGGATTTTTCGATACTGTGTCTTAAAACCTCACCACTGCTGTTAATTTCCATAAAAACCGACAGCGTCAGTCTGTCCGCATTTGGATTTAAACTGCATAGTCCGTTTGAAAGCTTTTCCGGCAGCATCGGTATGACTCTGTCCGCCAGATACACGCTTGTGCCTCTCTTGTATGCCTCTTTGTCCGGCGGTGAATTTAAGGTAACATAATGCGATACGTCGGCTATATGCACTCCCAGCAGAAAATTTCCGTTATCAAGCATTTTTACCGAAACGGCATCGTCAAAATCTCTCGCCGTATCTCCGTCTATTGTAAAAATTATCTTGTCTCTTAAATCCGTTCTGCCTTTTATATCCTCCGCACTTATTTCTTCCGGAACGGCATTTACGAATTTCATAACCTCATCGCTGAATTCAGTACTTATTTTGCTGTCAAAAATTATGCCATCAACGCAGCTTTTTAAAGAATTTCCGTCTCCGAAATTCACATCAATGCGTCCCGATATTGTCCCGTTTTCCGAATATTTTACGATTGAAGCGGCAACTCTGTCGCCCTCCGCTGCACCGTTTAAATCCTCGGGCTCAATTCTTATTTCGCTATACAACTGCTTTTTATCGGGAATAAGCCGCATGAATTTTCTAAAATGCAAGGTTCCCGTCACGGTCGTATTTCCGCGTTCGAGAATTTTTATGATATGTCCGTTTTTATGCGCGCCGTCAGGCTGATTCGTGTCAATTTTTACAAGTACTCTGTCACCGTCAAGGGCAGTTCCCATGTTTTCTCCGGCAACAAATATATCCTCGCCGCCGTCATCACATATCACAAATCCGAAAAACCCCCGCGCACTGCACTTTAAAACGCCTTTTTCGGTGTTTGAACACCTGCCCGAGGATGCATAGCGTCCGCGCTTTGTAATATAAACACTGCCTTCGCCGCAAAGCTCGTCCAGTATTTTTAAAAATTCCGTTTCATCCTCTGACGGCACACCCAATACAGTCTTCAGTTCGCTGAATTTAAGCGGTATATATTCTTTTGAGCGTATATATGCCAAAATCCGTTCTTTTCTGTCCATTAAGTCCGCTCCTATGCTTTTTGTTTTTATTATTTCTGATAATCCTAAAAATATTTTACTCTATTTTATGTATCCGGTCAATAGATAAGTTATAATTTTATGCACTTTTTTGACGAATTTCCTATATGTTACAGTAATGTAACATAAAAACGCTTGACGTTTTTTTTATTGTGTTGTATAATATCGTTATGCTATTTTATAAACTGGGTTATTAATGTATAGCCCTAAGACAGAAAGGATGAATATGCAAATGAAGAAAAAAAGCATTGTTACGCTTTGTTTCTCAATTGCAGTCGCATTGATTCTTAACTATGTTGCATTTTTCGGTTTTAACATAGCTGGATTTTCATGGGGCGGTACATTGAGTGACAAGGGTATCAAAAAGGGGATTGACCTTGCCGGCGGTTCGGTCATAACCTTCCAGGCGGAAACGGAAACAACTCCGACAGACGATCAGATGAGCGTTGTCGAGGCAATTCTCCAGACACGCTTAAACAACGCAGGATATACAGAATCACGTATATCCAAGGGCGACGGCGGAAGAATTACTGTTGAAATTCCGTCGGTTTACGAAACGGACGACGCTGCGGCGCTTCTCGGAAAAATGGCACAGCTTTCTTTCAGAGATGCCGACAACAATATCGTTTTGGACGGAGCAACCGATATTAAGGACGCTTCATACCATTTCGGTCCCACAAAGCAGAACGGGGCTTCTGAGGCATATGTTACGGTAGAATTTACCGCAGAGGCAAAATCAAAGTTTGCGGAGGCTACTAAAAAGGCTGCCGCTGCTGCTTCGGAGAACAAGAATTATATCAAAATCATGATGGACGAAGCTGAGATTTCAAGTCCGAGAGTATCGGAAGAAATCAACAGTGATTCATGTATAATTTCGGGAAGTTTTACTCCCGAATCGGCACAGGAGCTTGCAAATCAGATTAAATCAGGTCAGCTTCCCTTTAATCTTACGGTTGCAAACCAGGAAACAGTCGGTGCGGAGCTGGGTGCAAACGCACTTCCCACAAGCTTGCTTGCTGCCGGAATAGGCATATTGCTTATCATGCTGTTTATGGCAATTATGTATAAAGTTCCCGGACTTATCGCTGATATTTCGCTTTTGTTCTATGTCGGTATTATCAGCCTTGTATTGGGTGCATTCCATATCAACCTCAGCCTTTCGGGTATTGCAGGTATCGTTCTTTCGATAGGTATGGCGGTCGATGCAGACTGTATTATATTCGAGAGAATGAAAGAAGAATTACGTCTCGGCAAAACCGTCAAAGCATCTGTTGACGCAGGCTTTAACAAGGCGTTTTCGGCAATTCTTGACTCGAATATTACAACGATTATCTCTTGCGTAGTATTAAGACTGTCAAATATCGGTACTGTAACAGGCTTTGCTACCACACTCGGAATAGGCGTTATTCTTTCAATGTTTACCGCAATCGTTGTTACAAAATTCTTATTAAAACAGCTTGTGAATGTCGGTATCAAAAACAGATACGTATTTTACAGACCTGCAAAAGCTAACGGAGGTGCGGAAGAATGATGAATAAGAACTTTACTCAAAACAGATGGAAATTTGTTATACTTCCTGCACTTATAATCGTACTCGGTATAGTTATGTATGTTGTACACGGCGGTTTCAATTTTGATATTGAGTTCCTCGGCGGTACAAGAATGCAGGTTGAGCTTAACCAGGAGTTCGACAACGAAGAAATAACAAAAGAAGTAATGGACAAGCTTAATTTGTCCGCAGCAGTGCAGAAATCGGGCACAAGCTCAACACAGGCGGTTATCAAAATTCAGAACACTGATGATAACCAGGCTGCACAGGCAAACGTAATGAAAATTTTAAAGGAAAAATATAACCTCGCAGATGATGTTCAGCCGACATCGGTTTCTACCGCTTCTGCAAACTTCGGTCTTGATGTTCAGAGAAAGACTTTGGTTTATACACTTATTGCGATTATCTGTATTTTAATATACATCGCTATAAGATTCGAATGGCGAAGCGCTGTAATGGCCGTTATTGCCCTTGCAATCAACGTTATTGTTATGGCTGCCGTATATGCAATTACAAACATTGCGCTTAACACAACCTTTATAGCAGCAATGCTTACAGTTGTAGGTTATTCGATAAACAACACCATTGTTATATTTGACCGTGTACGTGAAAATATGAAGAGCCGCAAAAAGACGGAAACTGTTACCGCTTTGGTTAACAGAAGTATTGTCGAAACAATCGGAAGAACTCTTAACTCAACGATTACAACTCTTATAACTATCGTACTCATATATATACTCGGTGTTAATACGATTAAAGAATTTGCACTTCCGCTTATTATAGGTATCATAATCGGTGCATATACTTCAATGTTTATTGCAGCGCCGTTTTGGGCTTCATGGAGAGAATCCAGTATGAAAGCAAAGGCAGAGGCTGCTGCCGAAAGACGAGCGGCAAATAAAAAGAAATAAGTTTTACTTTGTAAAATAACAAAAAGGCGGTTCATTAGTGACAGCCGCATAAAGTTAAAGCTGAAGATTCAGTAAAATGGATTTTCAGCTTTAATTTTTACTTACATGAATGGTGAGTCCTGTCTTAATGTTGGCATTTGTATAGACTGCGCCGCTGCTTGTGTTTTTCAGGGCTATTGCTCGAAAGAGAAAATAAAAAGACTTACAGTCGTCAGTTTTGCATATTTTTGACGCTTTGGGCGTTTTATTACAATTTATGCAATTCATTTCTTGATAAAAATGCTGAGGCTCGTTGAAAAATATCTAATGAAAGGTTTTATATATGGAACTTGATACAAGGAAGGGCTTTATATTTCAAAGCTCTTCCTTGTTTTTAAGGCTTTTTTACAGCGTCTTTTGTTATACTTCTTCTATAATCGGTAATATCATAGGATTTCGCTTTGTGCGGTCATATATATATCTTGCAACGGAATTTTTTAATCCGCTTTTCATTGTAAACCAATCCGCATTTTTATGCGAAAGACATTCATTCACACACTGTGCCGCCGCTTCCTTGACTCCGTCAATGAGTCCCTCTGCCTCGCGCACATACACAAATCCTCTTGAAATAACGTCCGGACGTGAAACCATCTCGCCGTCCTCATGTGATATTGTGACAACCACAATAATAAGTCCATCCTGCGATAAATGCTTTCTGTCACGCAGAACAATATTGCCTACATCTCCCACGCCGAGTCCGTCAACCAGAATTTTGCCCGCCTGAACACTTCCCGTAACCGCTGCGCTGTCCCTATCCAGTTCAAGCACAGAACCGTTTGAAAGCACAAACACATTCTTATCTTTCATACCCATTCCCGTCGCCAGCTCCTTATGGAGTACCAGGTGACGGTGTTCACCATGCACGGGAATGAAAAACTTCGGCTTTGTCAGCGCAAGTATCATTTTAAGCTCCTCCTGGCACGCATGACCCGAAACATGGACATCCATAAGAGATTTGTATATAACGCTCGCGCCGATTTTGAAAAGCTCATTTATAACGTTTGAAACTGATTTTTCGTTTCCCGGAATAGGAGTTGCACTTAAAACTATCAAATCGTTTTTAGTGATTTCAACCTTTCTGTGATCCGAAAAAGCCATTCTTGTCAGGGCGCTCATCGGTTCGCCCTGTGAACCTGTTGTAATAATAACTATCTGATTTGGTCTGTATTTACTAATGCTGTCAATATTGATCAATACCCCTTCGGGTATCTTCATATAACCCAAAAGCATGGATATTTCCACAATGTTTTCCATACTTCTGCCCGACACTGCTACTTTTCTCTTATTTTTTACCGCAGCGTCTATAATCTGCTGAACTCTGTGAACATTTGAAGCAAAGGTTGCAACAATAATACGCTTGTCACAGCCTTTAAAAATCTGCTCAAATTTCTGTCCTACCGTTCTTTCGCTCATTGCATAGCCGGGACGTTCAACGTTTGTACTGTCCGACATCAGGGCAAGAACCCCTTCTTTTCCCAGTTCACCGAGTCTGGTGAGGTCTATCATTTCGCCGACTATCGGTGTAGTGTCGATTTTAAAGTCACCCATATGCAATACCGTTCCCAGGGGTGTTTTAATTGCCAATGCAGCAGAATCGGCAATCGAATGATTTGTTCTGATAAATTCTACCGAGAAGAAATCCCCTGCATCTACCACGTTACCTGCTTTAACACGTACAAGCTTCACCTTTGCCAATAAATTGTGTTCTTTAAGCTTGTGTTCGACCAGTCCCAAAGTAAGCCTTGTACCATACACCGGCACATTAATTGCTTTTAAGAAATACGGCAATCCTCCGATATGGTCCTCATGGCCGTGCGTCAGGAAAATACCTTTGATTTTCCTCCAATTCTTTTCCAGATAGGTAATATCGTTAATTACCATATCAACTCCCGGCATATCCTCATCCGGGAAAGCCATACCGCAGTCTACCATTATAATTTCGTTTCCGTACTCGATTGCTGTCAGATTCTTTCCTATCTCGTCAAGTCCGCCCAACGGTATGATTTTTAATTTTTTGTTTTTCGACATTTTAACCTCCTTCTTACAGATTTTTGTCCGATCATTACAACGTACCTATTATAGCACATTTAACATATGTAAGTCAAGATATTTTTAAAATACTCCTTAACTCCGCATAAATATTCATTGTCATTTAGAGTGCGCACATAGCGCGCAAACACAAAAAGAGCTGTAATGACATTTTACAGTTCTTTTTTGTGTTTTATATCATTCCCAATCCGTCAAGAAGTATTTTTATTCCTATAAGAATAAGGATTACTCCGCCGCAGATTTCGGATTTTGTTTTATACTTTGCACCGAACATACTCCCTATTTTCACTCCCGCCGCCGAAAACGCAAACGTTACACATCCTATCAGTGTTACTGCGCCGATTATCTGCACTTTCAAAAACGCAAATGTTACGCCTATCGCCAAAGCATCAATGCTTGTTGCAACAGCAAGTAAAAACATATTTTTTGAGTCCATTGCCGCGTCTAAGCTCTCCTCCTCACCCATCGCCTCTCTGATCATTTTAATTCCCAGAAAAATCAACAGCGCAAAGGCAATCCAATGCGAATATTTTGTAATCATGTCCGTGAAAAAACTTCCGAGAAAATACCCTGCAAGCGGCATCAGCGCCTGAAATCCTCCGAACCACGCTCCTGCAATACACATATGCTTTAACCCGATTTTTTTCAGTGAAAGCCCCTTACAGACTGATACCGCAAAAGCGTCCATTGACAGTCCCACCGCCAAAATAAACAATTCCGTTATTCCCATGATACTTCCTCCTGTTTCTGTACAAAAAAACTCACGGGCAACACAAAAAAGCGTTGCCCGTGAGTCTTATCATTTACAGCATTACCGGGCATTTTTTACCGTACTGACGATAATGCTACATATTTTCATATGCCGATTACTCCCCCAGGGACCTTGAACTTTTTTATTGTACCATAGTATTTATGCGCTGTCAAGGAAAAATATTCATTTTGTAAAAAAATCATCTGCTTCGCCTATATTCCACAGGCGTACAGCCGCGCTGCGACGCAAACACACGATTAAAATATGTAACGTTTCCAAATCCCGTCTCATACGCTATGTCAATTACTTTCATATCCGTATTTATCAGTAATTCCTCCGCTTTTTCGATACGTATTCTGTTAAGATACTCTCTGAATGAACACCCTATCTGTTTTTTAAACAGTCTGCCGATGTATTTTTCATTTATAAAATACAGATTTGCCAGCTGCTTTAAGGAAAGCTCATTCCTGTAATACGTTTCGGCATAACCCTTTATATTTTCCACCGCCCAATGGTAGCTTTTCTCTTTTTTCTCCGGCGCACGCTGCACGCAAAGCAAAATGTATTCTTTTATAATTTCCGCCATCTGAAAATACGGCAGACTACTTTTTATCAGTTCCGTATTCCTGATATTTTTTATAACGGGTCTTTCGTCACATTGGGTTATTTTGCATATTTTCTTTACGCTTTTCTCGGTAAAATGTCTGTCAAATGTAAGATTTCCTATATATATGATACTTTTTACCTCTCCGTCAATACACACAGGCACACATATTTCATACAATCCGTTAGGACAATAGCCGCAAAAATCCTTTTTAGCGCTCATCGCTTTTTTATTCGCAAGCATCTTGCAGGTCATGCACAGCTTTAATCCCTTTTCGGTATTTTTTGCACAATTGCAAAAATCACACGAATGTATCATATACTTAAAATCCAGATGAAGCAGCGGATTTTTCATTATTCCCGAAACGTCATGTATACATATATGTACATTTGAATTTTGCGTCAAAAGCTTTATCAATACTTGCAGCGGCTGCATTTTTATCCTCCAAACAATACAATTTTTATTATATTTTAACATATATGTTTCTTTTGTTCAAGTATTTATATGCTTTTTATAAGATTTTTTTTAATTCTTATGATAAGATAAAACAAAAATCGCCGTTAAAAGCGGCGGAACGGAGGATTGTTATGAAAAAATACGATGCAATAGTTGTCGGCGGAGGCTTTGCCGGAGTAAGCGCGGCTCTTGCTGCCGCTCGAAGCGGTATAAAGGTTCTTTTAATCGAAAAGTCCGGCTGTCTGGGCGGAGCGGCAGTTAACTGCCTTGTAAACCCGTTTATGCCCTATTATACCGATGTTGACGGCGAGCGTAAATATCTTTCTTGCGGAATTTTCGCCGAAATAGTCGATGAATTGAAAAAAAGAAATGCCTTTACGGGCGGAAACCTTTTCTCCGAGGAGGATTTAAAACTTATTTTTAACCGTATGCTTATTAAAGCAGGCGTGGATTTGCTGTTTCATTCATATATTTTTGAGGTTGAAAAGAACGGCGAACACCTAACCGCGGCATATGCCGCCAATAAATCCGGAAAACAGCGTTTTGAAGCGGATTATTTCATTGACGCAACGGGAGATGCCGATATTGCAGCGTTAAGCGGCTGCCCGACACAGTTAGGCAGAGAAGAAGATAATCTGTGTCAGCCGATGACGATGTGTTTCAGACTTGTAAACGTTGATATGGAAAAATACGCCGAAGAACGTCCCGAAATTAACAAGCTTTATAAAAAGCTCCAAAGCGAGGGTAAGTTCCAGAATCCGCGTGAAGATGTGCTTATTTTCAACAACCCGATTGACGGCGTGCTGCATTTCAATTCAACTCGTATTGTTAAGAAAAATCCCGTTGACCCGATTGATCTGACAAAAGCTGAAATTGAAGTAAGAGAACAGGTTTACGAGCTTGTTGACTTTTTAAAATCCAATTTCAAGGCTTTTGAAAACAGCAGTCTTATCATGACCGCTCCCGAAATCGGAGTCAGAGAAAGCCGCATGATTAAAGGAAAGTACATACTTAATTCAGACGATTTAAAAAACTGCGTTAAATTTGAGGACGCCATTGCAGCAGGAAATTACGACATTGACATTCATAACCCCGAGGGCAGCGGTACAAGCCACTACTACTTCCCGGCCGGAAAATACTACACAATTCCCTACCGCTGCTTGCAGCCTGAAAACGCAGACAATCTACTCGTTTCCGGCAGATGCCTTTCCTCAACGCATGAGGCACAGGCATCGTACAGAATTATGCCTATTTGCAGCTGCACCGGTGAAGCCGCAGGCACGGCAATCGGCATAGCCGTGGCCGATAAGGTAAGCGTTTATGATGTGGACATCAAAAAGCTGCGTGAACGTCTTGTCGCAAACGGCGCATTTATAGGCTGATTTTTACAAAATTCAAAAAAATGCTTGAATATTTTTGCTATTGATTGTATAATAGATGTATAGGCAAGGTTTGCGATATTTTCGCAGCTGCTATTATCAACCGAAAGGATGTAGATATATGAAAGATTATACACTTCTGAGAGAAAATGACCCCGAAATATATAAGGCGGTCATGGATGAAACAAATCGTCAGAGAAACAAAATTGAGCTTATTGCATCTGAAAACTTTGTTTCCGAAACCGTAATGGAGGCAAACGGCACTACCCTTACAAACAAATACGCCGAAGGGTATCCCGGCAAGAGATACTACGGCGGCTGTGAATACGTTGACGTTGTGGAAACTATTGCGATAGAACGTGCAAAAAAACTGTTTAATGCCCAGTTTGCAAATGTGCAGGCACATTCCGGCGCACAGGCAAACCTTGCGGTATTTTTCGCTTTGCTGACTCCGGGAGACACCGTTCTTTCGATGAATCTTGCGCACGGCGGACATTTAAGCCACGGTTCACCGGTTAATATTTCCGGTAAGTATTTTAATATTGTTCCCTACGGAGTAAGCAAGGATACGAATACAATTGACTATGACGAAATACGCCGTCTTGCATTGGAAAACAAACCTAAGCTTATACTTGCCGGCGCAAGCGCTTATCCGAGAATCATAGATTTTGAAAAATTCGGGGAAATTGCAAAGGAAGTCGGGGCATATCTCATGGTTGATATGGCACACATCGCAGGTCTTGTAGCTGCCGGCTGTCATCCGTCACCAGTACCGTATGCGGACGTTGTCACTACCACTACTCATAAAACATTAAGAGGTCCGAGAGGCGGTCTTATTCTTACCAATGATGAAGAAATTGCAAAGAAGATAAACAAGGCTATATTCCCGGGAATACAGGGCGGTCCGCTTATGCACACAATCACCGCAAAGGCCGTTTGTTTCGGCGAAGCGTTAAAGCCTGAATTTAAAGCATATCAGGAACAGATAGTGAAAAATGCACAAGCTCTTGCCGGTCAGCTTATTGCTGAAGGATTTAAGCTTGTAAGCGGCGGCACAGACAATCATTTGATGCTGCTCGATTTGACCGACACAGGCGTTACCGGCAAAGAGGCTGAAAAACTGCTTGACGAGGTTGGTATAACGGTAAACAAAAACGCAATTCCGTTTGATACTCAAAAACCGTTTGTTACAAGCGGTGTAAGAATAGGTACTCCGGCAACAACTTCAAGAGGTTTTAAAGAGGAAGATATGATTGAAGTGGGTAAGCTGATTGCTCTTACAATCAGAGATTTCGAAAATTCACAGGACGAGGTTCGCAAGAGAGTCGCGGCTCTTTGCGCAAAATATCCGCTGTACGAATAAAAACTATGCCGTCGGCTTATCAAGCTGACGGCATATATTTTTAAATAAATCCAAAGCCTGCAATCTCACTTGCCGGCATCGAAAACACAATAGTACCCGCTTCACTTCCCGGACCTGCTTTTTCAACTATTGCTTTCATAATATCTGATTTCTGCGAAGCTTTTGCAACAATCATTATGACCTCTTTTTCCTGTGCAATGGACACATTAAAAAACCGTTTTTCCTTCTCCGTTCCCGTACCCTTGCCGTGAAGCACCGTTCCGCCCGTTGCTCCGGCGCTTCTGGCGGCATTCATAACCATATCCGTTCTGCCTTCGTTTGCAACCGCAACAATCAGCTCATATGCATAATTAAGTTCCGGCGTATATTTTGCGTTCATTTCACCTTCGTTAAGATAAGCCACCGTTTTTCCTCCTCCTATACTCTTTATCGGAACCGCAACAACAATACCGTGTCCCGGAACGCCTATAAACATTTTCTGTTTTTGCAGTTCAATCAATTCCTTTGTTTTTTTCTCGTTTGCAACCGTAATCATTACACGTCTTTCGTTATCCTCAATACCTAAAATATCAAGCATACTGCGTACCGCCGTTCCGCGTCCGTGCAGCGCTACCGACAGCGGAAGTTCCAAAGAACTGTGAATATCCGTCAGCATTTCCAACGCTTTCGGCTCACAAACCGATATTACATAATTCATGCCGCATCAGCCTCCCAAAGTTCAACAATATCGTAATCTCCGTATTCAACACTTGATTTTTCAACACGTTTTCTGTTTTTCAGTCTGCCGACCACACCTATCGCCTGAATTGAAATCAGCGGCATCATTGCAACCACCGCTACGATTCCGAACGCATCGGACAATATATTCTGCCCTGTTGCCACGCACGCGCCTATGGTGAATTGCAGCATAAATGTTGATGTCATTGGTCCCGATGCCACTCCGCCCGAGTCAAACGCAATCGCCGTATAAATATCCGGCACAAAGAACGACAGAATAATCGCAATCGCATAACCGGGTACTAAAAAGTACATAAGCGATATTCCTGTCAGGACACGCAGCATGGAAATTCCCATTGCTGCCGAGATTGCAATCGAAAGGCTTACTTTTACCGCTTTTCCCGGGATTGCCCCGGCGCTGACCTCCTCAATCTGCTTTTCCAATACCGCCACAGCAGGCTCCGCAGAAATAATAAACCAGCCGATCAGCATAGAAAGCGGAATCATTATATAACGAGTTTGTCCCGTTGCAAGTTCTTCGCCCAGAACAGCTCCGAGCGATGAAAATCCTACATTTACGCCCGTCAGAAACAGTACCAGTCCGATATATGTATATATTATTCCGACAAAAATTTTAGCCGTTTTTTGCCTTGAAAGCTTTAAAAGAAAAATCTGAAACAACAGGAAAATAGCTATAATCGGCAGCAGCGACAATGTTATTTCTTTCATGTATTTCGGAACAGCGCTTACATAAGCCGTTCCTATTTCCGCTGTTGTGACATAAAAATCTTTGCTTATTTCCGCAACAGCGTCCGTTCCCGAATAGAAAAATCCCAAAACAAGCACCGCCAATATCGGCCCTATCGAGCAAAGCGCAACAAGTCCGAAGCTGTCCGATTCCGCTTTTTTATCGCTTCGTATATTTGAGACGCCCATGCCCATCGCAAGAATAAACGGAACCGTCATAGGACCTGTTGTAACTCCTCCTGAATCAAACGCAATGCTTAAAAAATCCGAATCCGTGAAAAAAGCCAGTACAAACAGCATCAGATAAAATATAATCAAAAGCCACCGCAGCTTAAAGCCTGTAACAATTCTAAGCATACATATTGCTAAAAACAACCCCACACCGACACCAACTGCGGCAAGCAAAACCACATCGTTTATATGCGGCACAGTTGCCGCAAGAACCTGCAAATCCGGCTCTGCAATCGTCACTGCAACACCTAAACCGAAGCTTACCAGAAGAATAAAGGGAAGATTTTTTGTTTTGGTAAGCGCCGTTCCTACCTTATTGCCTATCGGCGTCATGGATATTTCCGTACCGACAGAAAACAAGCCCATACCGAATACTATCATTACCGTACCGATAAAAAAACATAGAAGCAAATCGGTGCCAATCGGCACAATACTAAGGCACAGCAATGTGACAATTATTACAATCGGCAATACCGAATATGCCGACTCCTTTGTTTTTTCAACAAGTGCAACACGTTTTTTGTTTAAAGTTTCTTTATTCAAAAAATGAAATTTCTCCTTTCCTTAATCTCAAAAAGGGAACCGGCAAAATGAAAAACACTCCGTCGCGCTCCCTTTTAATCTTATTCTATATTCCCAGACATTCGTATGTAAGATCTCTCAGAGCAGGATGAATTATATCATAGCATCTCGCACAATTACGTATTTGCTGCGCATAGAAAAGCGAAAGATTGTTTTCCACATCAACAAACATATACGCTCCTGCCGCTCCGTCCCAGCCGAATTCGCCTATCGGGCTTTTTGCTCCGCATTTTTCCTTGTCTATCATAGTTCTTACGCCCAAACCGTAGCTGTAACCCTGATAGTACTTCGCAGCCTCATGAACGATTTTTTCATCAAGCATCGGTTTTCTCATTTTATCAATGCTTTCCCTTGACAAAATGCGAACTCCGTCCTTTGTAACGCCGCCCGCTGCAAGCATAGCCGCAAATTTTGCATAATCGTCAACGCATGATAAAAGTCCCGCTCCGCCGCTTTCATAACCCGGTATGAGCGTATATTCCACCTTTTTTTCAAACGGAATATTTTCCTTTTTCTCATCATCATACACATATTGCTCCATAAAATCGGGATTATCGCTTTCATCGAGCGCAAATCTTGTATGTGTCATTCCGACCGGTTCAAATATTCTTTCCTTTAAAAACTCGCCGAATTTCATGCCGGATGCCTTTTCGATAATTCCACCCACAACGTCATGGCAAAGACTGTACTGAAAATGTGTTGATGGTTCAAACAGAAGAGGCATATGCGCAATGGCATTCATAATCTCCTCCATCGGATTTTCATGAACATTTTTCGCCTTTACCTCCATGATAGGCTCGGAATTAAGATCATACGAAAGTCCTGCCGTCATTGTCATAAGCGATTTTACGGTAATCTTATTTTTTGCCTTTTTTAATCCCTCCGGTGTTTTTACGTACACATCGTAAAATGCAGGATAGAATTTTCCGGCTTCATCGTCCAGTGATACCTTGCCTTCTTCTATAAGAATCATCATAGCCGTCATTGTTATGACCTTTGATGCCGAATAGAGAAAAAACTGTTCCTTACCGTTCATTGGTTTTGTTTTTGCCGCATCGGAATACCCCTCCGCGTGTCTGTAAATACATTCGTTGTTCCGATACACCGCCACATCTGCGCCCGGTATATCCAGTTCACCGCTCAGATTGTCGATGTATTTTGTCATTTTTGTGAAATCTGCCATTTTTTTTACCTCTTTATCAATCTGTAATTTCATCTGCGTCCGATTCCGAAATCTGTTTCATTTCGTTATCTTCAATATCCTTAACATCTTCCGTTTCTTTCGGGAAACTTACTCCCTCTATATGAATATTTACTTTTTCCACATTCATACCCGTCATTGTTTCAACATGGTTTTTGACATTTTCCTGAATTTCCCATGCCAATTCCGGTATTCTTACACCGTAATCCACCACAATATATAAATCAATCGCAGCCGTATTATCGTTAAGCTCCACCTTGACGCCCTTGCCGCTGCCCTTTTTTGCTCCGAGCATCTCGGCAATTCCTCCGGCAAATGAGCTGTGCAATCCGTTTACGCCCTCAATCTCGCCTGCCGCCATTCCGGCAATCGTTGCAATAACGTCAACCGAAATCTTTATATTTCCTATCTCTTCTCCCGCTTCGGTTTCTACACTTGCGGAAGTAACGGTATCGTTTGAAAAAGCTTCTTCATTCTTAATATTCTCATCCATTTTAAGTTCCTCCGTATGATATAATGAAGCTGCCGCAAAAAAGCTGCGGCAAGCAATACTTTATACACATTATATCATACATTTTATTTAACTTCAACTATTTTTACGTTTTTTGGAGAGATTTTTAAATTATCTACTGCAATATCTGTCAATTTCACTGCATCATCATCACAAAATCCGTTCTTGCGCACCGAAATGTTTACGTTATCTTCATCTATGTATACGCATATTTCGCCATAACCCTTTGAATGAGCGATATTTTCAATCTGGGTTTCTTTTTCAACGCACTGCGCCTGCATAATTACCTTTTCACCGGCTTTTTTTCTTATCTCGGAATCAAAATTTTCGTTTGACGCGGTTTCGTTCAGTATTTCCAGAGCTTTTGAACGCGATTTTTCCTTATCGAGTTTTGCCTGTTCAAAATACCCGTTGTTGTTTCCATTATTGTTTTTATCCTCTGTTTCGGTATTTTCCGACGTTGTAACAGCCTCGCTGTTCTCGTCAGTGTTTTCCTCTACCTCCTCCACAGAATTTACATACTGCGCTTCACCGAGTTTTTTTCCGGTCTCGATATAGCTCTCCCCATCGCGGACGTGAACCGTATCCTGATACGACCAGTTCAGATACCCTGCCATGCCTATCAGCACCACCAAAGCCGCCGCAATTATCTCCTTTTTCTTGAAAACCATCATGTGTATATACCTCCTTATTTTTTACTCTGACAGATGCAAACCCTGTATTCGGGAACGTCGAGTGCGGCGGTTGCCGCTTCCATCAGCTTGCGGTTCACCGCCGCATTATTTGCCCCCTGCGCCGTTATCACTACACCCTTCACTTTCGGATATACTTCCTTTACCACCATCGGAGCGCCGTCCGATATAACCGCCTTTTTGTCCTCGTTGGTTTTTTCTCCGTCCGAAGAATTTGTTTTTGTTTCATATGCTATATCCTTCTTTGCCGAGCCGTAATATGTTATCATAACGTTCACCTCGCCCGCTCCGTCAATCTCCGACAGTATGCGGCTTAAGCTTTCTTCATCCGAGGGCGGCGGCACAGATGTTTGCTTTTTCGGTGTCGGCAGCGAGGACAACATAAGAACAACCCCAATTATTAATATTACCGCAATAAGTACATTATTCTTATTTTTAAAAAATTTAATTGCTTCTTCTTTATTCATAGCTGATTTTATCCTCACTTAATTCGTAAATTTCACATATTCTCGCCGTGATGCGCCCCTCCGGCTTTATTCCCTTTATGCGCACCGATGATATAGCCGTTATTTCATTATTTTCATTTATACTTATTTTTACCTCTGAACGCACATCGGCATTAAATTCATTTAAAAGCCTTGCCGATAAATCCTCACCCACACGCTTTTCAAGCTCTTCTCTTACAATACGTTTTCTCAGATTTTCACTGTATTGTTCGCTTTCCTCAATCGCTCCGAAGCCCGAAAACAAATCCTCTTTTGTAAGCCGCGATATAGGCGCGATAATACAGCTTATTATCACAAGCCCCGTAATAACACCAACATATTTGCGCCATTTATCCGGCGTAAGTATCGACGCAAACGACGAAAGCACCGCTGCGCCTATTACCGTAAGTATATATGCCCTCATTATTCCAATCTCCCCATCTATCCATTTGTAGACGCTATAATTATACTTATATCCACAATAAACAGCACCGCCGTCATGACAACCACCGCAAATATTACGGTTATTGCCTCCGACATTTCCCAAAGCATTGAGCTTATGCGCTTGTCCGCCACAGGCTCGGCTATTGCCGCCGTCATTTTCAGCATAAGCTGCATAACGGCTATTTTTATTGCAGGTGTTACGCAAATCACGCAAAGCATTACAATTCCCGAAACGCCCATGGCATTTTTCATAAGCCTTGTACCGCTTACCACCGTTTCAAGTGTGTCGGACAGAAAATTACCGACCACCGGTATCATACTGCCGACTGCGAATTTCAGCGCTTTTGCGCTTACCGCATCAAGCGCCGGAGCGCTGAAGCCGTACACGGCGCTTATCCCCGTAAAAATCGTTATAATCGCCGCCATAAGCCATTTCGACAGTGAGCGTACCACTTTGGTAAAATTAGAAATCTGCATTTTTGAGTTAATATTGCCTGCCACAGACAACACTGCGCTGAACGTTATAAGCGGCACAAGACAGCTTTGTATAATTATCGAAATAATGTACACTGCCGCCGACAATACCGGATGAAACGTGTTTGCGGACGTAACCTTTCCGCAAGATAACAGCGCTATCATAAGGAGCGGCGACAGTTTGTTTATAAACACGGACATTGTATCTATTACCTGCGTTCCGTATTCAAGAGCGGTATTAAAGCAATTTAATGCGGCGGTACTCATCAGCGTAAAACAGGCAAAGAATGCCGCCTCTCCTCCGCCCTTATCGCCGAAGCCTCCGGTAATCGCACCGACAATTCCCGACATTGCCGCCACAATCAGAAGCAGCGCTATCTCTCCCGAACTTTCCTTTATTTCCTTTACAAAATGATTTGCAACAGAGGTTAAAATCTCGGCAGGGTCTAATTTAAAGTCTCCGTTTTCGACTTGCTTTGCGGTTTCGTTAAACCGTTCCTCCCCCTCCATCTGCGGCAATTCGTACCCAAGTGCATGAACGGGCATTATAATCATTATCAGTATTGCAATTATAATTTTCTTCATATAAGCTTCACCGCCTCCATACACGCGTGCAGAAAATCGGCTATAACCGGCAGTGTGAGTCCCATAATAAACACTTTTCCGGCAAGCTCCAGTTTAAGAGCAACGGCATTTTCGCCGCAGTCTCGCAGTATTTCCGCACCGAACTGCGTTATATACGCAATCCCTACAACCTTTACAACGGAGGTAAAATACTTAACCTCAACGCCTGTTTCATCTATAATTTTTTCAAGTCCCGTAATTATGGCATTAAGGCTGTCCGCCGCATACATAAAGATTACAGCCGCGCATATAAGTGCGGTGACAATCCCGAATTCTTTTCTGTACTGACCTACCGTCATTGCCATTATTCCTCCGGCAAGGCTTATACCCACAATCTTTACTATATCGCTCATAGGTCAAAAATCTGTTTAACCGACGTAAAGAAATCGCCGATTTCACGCGTCGTTACATACATTACTCCCACCAATCCGGCAATCGTGATTAGCAGTGCAATATCATCGCGCCCCGCTTTTGACAAAAGCTGATTTAATACCGCAATCACTATTCCAATACCGGCTATCTGAAAAATTAAATCTATATTCACCGTTCCGACCTCACATGACAACAAGTATGATGAAAAGTCCCGTCAAAACTCCGCCGCCGCGGTAAATTCTGCCCAAACGCTTGTACTCATTTTCCGCTGCCGCTGCCTGTGCTGTGATAAGCTCTTTGACATAGCCGATATGTTTCAGCTGATTTTTCGTATCGGTCATACCGAGCTTTGTTCCGAGCATCAGCAAAAGCTCCCTGTCTGTATCCGAAACAAAGCTTGTATTTTTTGTCACCGCATACGCCCATGCTCTTTTAATTCCAAGCTTTTCTATTTTCTCCGCCGCATCAGCAAATAAGCCGTGCGTCTTTGTGTTTTTATCTATACTTTTAAACGCTTTTTTTAAGTCGTTTGACGCAAACTCTATCTCCGTTTCCAGATAGCCCAATGCCTCCGAAACCGCATTAAGCATACTGTATCTTCCCTTTAATTCGCTGCTTTTTTGCATCCCCGTATATGTACAAGCCGCAAAAATCATCAGCGCTCCGATAAGCCTAAAAATCATTTTGTCCTCACCTCCTCCACCGTTCCGGCGCCGCAGCGCTTTGACAGAACTATGAAGGTTTCAAAAAATCGCATTGCACCCGCAAGCTCGCTCCGTTCACGCACCTGTTCCAAATTTTTGCCGTGTATTGTTGCAATAACCTTCACTCCGCTGTTTATAATTTTTTCGATAGCCTCCGCATCGCTGCTGTGTCCTATTTCATCGGTCGCTATAACCTCCGGCGCCATTGAACGCAGCGCCATAAGCATCCCCTCCGCTTTTGGAGCTCCGGAAAGCACGTCCGTAAATGCCCCTAAATCAAATGACGGTTTTCCCTCATGCACCGCGGCTATTTCACGCCGTTCGTCAATAACCGAAACGTTATAGCCCTCTTCCGAAATACGGCGTATTAAATCACGCAGCATGGTTGTTTTTCCTGCTCCCGGCATCGATATAATAAGCGTATTTTTTACACCGTCCGAAGTAATTACCTTGTCCGCAATTTTATCGCTCGCACCGCTGATTTCGCACGCTATACGATAATTAAGCGCCGATATATCTTTTAAAAATGTAATTTTGCCGTTTTCAAGCACTGCGCTTCCGCATATTCCCATGCGATTGCCGCCGTTTAAGGTAATATAACCGTCCCTGATTTCCTCCGCCACCGAATATACCGAAGATTTTGACGCAATCTCAATCGCCTCTGCTATCTGTGCTTTTGTCACTCTCACCGCAGAAGAAACGTCCTGCGTCAACATTCCGTGACGGCTTAAATAATAACAGCCGTCCGGAAAATATATCATTACGGGTCTGCCTGTCCGCAAACGTATTTCATACGCCTCCGACATATTTATTCCGAACAGATATTTTCGGATTTCCCTCGGCATACAGCTGATAATACCTCCGCTGTTCTGTAATGTCTCGTTGCTTGCTATGTACATTGCTTATTCTCCTTTCGCACACTGCGGTTTTGCCGCCGGCTTTTGTATATCTAATACTATTATCGCAGATTGAATTTTATGCACATAATTATTAAGAAAATTTTTAAATACCCTTCCCTCCGCATAAATACCGGTGTTTGGAGAAGTATAATATAAACGGAGTCGACAAATACAAAAAAATATTCCAAACCAATTTTCAGAATTCAAATGCGACGCTTCGTACGAAAACTTTTTCCGACAACTTAACCCATAGAGACATTGCAAATAAGCTCGGATATGACTAATATCATCAGCTATAATAACCGTTGTCGTTCCGATAGCAACGTCCGCACAGGATTTTGATAGCAGAACGGCAAAAGGTGTAAACTGTTTCAACAGCGGCTTGTATTGCGAGGCAAAGGACGAATTTCAGTGGTTTCGTGATGCAAATCGGGGAAATATGAATCCGGATCAGCAAAAATATGCGCTTGATTATTGGGGCAGAACTAAAGCAAAATTACGCTCACTGTATAGAAGGCAGTTGATTCATGGTGGGAAATCTTTGTATGGCCCACCCTATCATATGGATGCAAATACAGCCAAGAAAGTCATAAAAGAAGTATAATTATGAACTATAAAAAGATACGAATCAACGTGTCTTTTTTCTTGTGGAAATTTATACTGACAGCCAGTTGTTTTCCGGTGAGGTTTATGCTTGTATGAATATATTATCTGCTTAAAAAAAATATCACTTTAAACATATAGAGGAACGGCTCTGTTTTGACATAAAAAAAAACGACCCTGCAAACGTTAGATTTTTGGTCTGACTTCTGAGTGTCGGTTCATCGTGTATTTATTATGTGTATAAAATGGTGCCGCCGGACGGGGTCGAACCGTCACGGTATCACTACCACCGGATTTTGAGTTCAGTGCGTGTGCAAATTCACCAAAAGCGGGCGCAAACGTAGGTTTTATCAGTGTTTTCTGACTTTTTTGCTTTGCATACAAACGTTCGCTGTTGGCGGCGGTTTTTTGAGTGAATTTTTATTCGCTTTTTTGTATGTATATGCATAAATAATTTTTTTATATTTAGAGTTATCCACACCCTTTGGTGTGGGTAACTCGGAAGGAGGTAATTTTATGAGACGCATTTTGTTTGTTGAGGACTTCATGAAGCATTTAGCTGCTGAATTGCAGAAAAGCGACGATGAACGGCGCTTAGCTTCGGATGATTACACTGCCGGCTACAACGACGCTTTGGAATTTGTACTGGCTTTTCTGCGTAGGTATTTTTAATATTACGCTGCGTTTATTGAAATACGCATTTGTGTATGTTATTCTTGCTATGCCAGCGAGCGGAGACCGACGGAACAGGAAGACACGGCGGGGACCTGCCGAACAGCATTAGGCGCGGACGCAGCGAATGCAAGGAGCAGCCGAGCAGCGAGGCAGGCCCCCGCTGGGGCGACCGACCGAGACGGAGGGCGACGCAAGCGGACAAAAACACACACAAGAAAAGAGTGATTATAATGAATTTGCGCGAATGGTCCGAAAAATACCTTGAAATCTACAAGAAGCCGTTTATTAAGTATTCCACATATTCACGGTACCGATGTTGTTTAAATGACATTCCGGAAATTGCGCTCGATCAGATTGATGTTATCGACTTGCAGCTTATAATCAACAGCATGATGAGCCGGAAAAAGTCAGTCAGCTCGATTAAGCAGGTCAAAATTTTGGTTTTGCAAGCGTTACGGCGGGCGCATATGCTCGGTTATACCGAAAATATTGATTTTACGATGATAGATATGCCAAAGACTAAAAAAACTCATATACGGGCGTTCTCGGAAGATGAACAGCTTAAAATTATCAACAACGCATATAAATCACATTACGGCGATCTGTTCCTTGCCTTGCTGTATACCGGGTGCAGGGTCGGCGAGCTTATTGCCCTCGAATGGTCTGATGTCGATTTTAGGCGCTGCTTTTTGAATATCAACAAAGCTGATTACCGCGGCTGCGTAGGTACGCCGAAAACAGAATCGAGCATACGCTCCGTGCCGATGAGCGAGGAATGCTATAAAATCTTCCGGAAAAACTTCCGGTTAGGATACTCCGGCAAAGTCTTCCGGAACACGTTCGGATTGCCTGTCAATTACCGCAGCTTATTAGACGCCTGGAAACGTTTGTTGTCTGTTCTTGATATACAATCATGCGGTATGCACGTTTTACGGCACACATACGCAACAAACGCGCTCAGAGCCGGAGTAAACTATAAAGTGTTATCAAAGCTCCTGGGACATGGATCTGTTTCGGTTACGCTTGATGTATATTGCGATGTTCTGGAAGATGACAAACTGCAAGCGGCACAACAAATAACTGATTTTTTCAGCAGCCTGCCAAGGACGAAACAACCGCGTTACTCGAAACCGCTATAAAATTAATGGCTTGCCCCCCGGCAAGCTACCTACGAGGAGGCTGACAGCCTCCCAGCGACTGCCTACAAAATGGGCAAGCCATTAATCTCACTACCCACCCGCCAGAGCGGCACGAGCGACAAACGGGGTCGCGAGCGAGGGCAAAGTGCAGCGCAACTGACAGACCACCCAGAAACAAGAGGACTGCCTCCGCTGCCGGCGCCCGTACGCGAAGAACCGAAGAGCCGACGAGCCCGGCCGAGTCTGTTATCCGGAGCGAACCCGAGAGCGACGGATTCGGCCGCGCACTGACCGATTGCCTTACCGCATCAGCTTACCGCCGCTTGACGGCACAAAACAGCTATAACAAAGCCGTCGGCGCGGCAACAGTCGCGGCGGTGGCGGAACAAGTGCTTAGTGAGTTGAAAGAAAGTCACTTCCCTATTCCCTGCTGCATAAAAAAAAATACCGCTGGCGGGCAGTATCTTTTTTTGCTCATGCCTTCATGCCATGGGCTGTCGATTTTTGTTGAGTGTTAATCGGCTTGCAGGTATATCTGACCCGTTGGCATGAGCGATTATCTGTATTATACCACAAAATACGACAATTTGCAACAAAAAAGCACCTTTCAGGTGCTTTTATTTCGCTGTAACATTTGTTAAGTATGACATTTCCCTGCTCCATTCCGTCACAAGCTCTCGGCGTTCTTCCGGTGATACCTCGTATAGATCCATAAGCTTGTTGAGATTACGTCTGCATGGCAGCTGCTTGTCGCACTCATAGTTTGAGATTTTGCATTGAGGTATGCCTATATGACTTTTTATATCTATCTGCAATATACCGCTCCGCAAACGTGCGGAACGAAGCAGCAAGCTGAACTCCGATTGACCTGAACGCCGCATAATGTAATTGTCTCTTCTCTCACTCATATCCATTTAACTCCTTTACAAAAATATTACAAATTAGGTGGTGATATTGACAAATGCGCACAAAAATGATAAATTTTATGCTGGATATGTGAAGTATCAGGTGATATTTTAGTGGTGATATGAAAAATTATACCACGAAAAAACAGAAAAATCAATACCTTTTTTTCGTGCGCCCTTTTTTAGAAAAAATGGCGGGTGTGAACGAGCCGATGCTATAAAATCGTTTCGGCGGAATAACAGAAATACGGAATGTTTCTGCCGTCGTCAGCCGTGAACAAATAACCGGGATAAAAATAATTTGGGTTGGAATGTGTTTCTTGTGTACTGTCTTGTAATGGTGTGGGGGAACAACACCCCGGCAGCTGCAACTGCCGGAGCTTTTACAAGTCATTCCCTGCTGACTGTCCGCTACTGTTATAAACCTCTACGCAAATAATGGAGCGGAAAGCTATACAAACCTCTACAACGGCCGAGGCCGTAGGTTTAGCAGTTTGTACCGTTTTCTGCGGTACTACTGCGCCCTTAAAGCTGCCAAACATACACAACCTCAACCGTAAATAGAGGTTTGTATGCTGCATAATGTTTGTATAAACTGGTGCCGCCGGACGGGGTCGAACCGTCACGGTATCACTACCACCGGATTTTGAGTCCGGCGCGTCTGCCAATTCCACCACGGCGGCACATACATCTCTGTTATCATACCATATTTTTCGTGTTATGTCAAGTAAAATTTTAATTATTTATAAAATTATTTTAATTTTAACTTCCGAACTGCTTATTTTTAATGTTTTACTTGTATTTTTTGCAAATATATTGTATAATATTTGTTAGACTGAATTTTTGATTATTTTGATTACATTAATGAAAGGACAATCTATGAAAAAATTAGCGGTACTTATTCCCTGTTACAACGAAAGCGCAACAATAGCCAAAGTTGTAGCAGATTACAAAAAAGAATTTCCCGAAGCGGATATATATGTTTATGACAACAACTCTACCGACGGCACAGATACAATCGCTGCCGAAGCCGGCGCTATTGTTAAATATGAATATCGTCAAGGCAAAGGAAACGTAATTCGCAGTATGTTTGCGGATATTGATGCCGACTGCTATCTTATGATAGACGGAGACGATACATACCCTGCCGAAAGCGGACGCGAAATGGTTGAGCTTGTTTTGGAAAATGGCGCGGATATGGTAGTCGGAGACCGTCTTTCTTCAACTTACTTTACAGAAAACAAGCGTCCGTTCCACAATTTTGGAAACAGAATTGTAAGAAGTCTTATAAATAAGCTTTTTAACAGCGATATTCACGATATAATGACCGGTTACAGAGCATTTAGCCGGAAGTTTGTAAAGAATTTTCCTATACTTTCAAAAGGGTTTGAAATTGAAACGGAAATGACAATTCACGCACTTGACAAGAATTTTTATATACGTGAAATTCCAGTCAAGTACCGTGACAGACCTGCCGGCAGTGAATCAAAGCTTAACACGGTAAGCGACGGACTGAAAGTTTTAAAAACAATTGCGCGGCTGTTCCGTGATTACAAGCCGCTGCTGTTCTTTTCGGCATTCAGTTTGCTGTTTATAATTGTAGCCGCCGCAATGTTTATTCCAGTACTTGCAGAATATTTCGCAACCGGAGCGGTTCCGCGTTTTCCGACGCTCATTGTATCGGGAATACTCGGTCTTTCGGGCATACTTTTGTTTATGTGTGGATTGATTCTTGAAGTAATTGTAAACAAACACCGTCAGCTGTATGAGATTTTACTGAAAAAATGATGAAGAAGATAATTGAATTGTTTTTTAAGTACAAAGCTCCGATACTTTATGTAATTTTCGGAGGAATAACTACTGTTATAAATATCGTCACATATTGGCTGTGCTACGATATTATCGGTATGAATAATGATATAAGCAATATTCTCGCATGGATTTTCAGCGTGCTTGTCGCTTATATCACAAATAAAATATGGGTATTTGAAAGCGTTACACGCTGCTTTAAAGCTTTAATATACGAAATGGTTTCATTTGTGTCATGCCGAATTGCAACAGGCTTAATTGATTTGGCAATTATGCACATTGCGGTTGTTATGCTGCATCTTCCCGGCGTGCCGTTTAAGGTAATTGCAAATATAATTGTAATTATTTTAAACTATGTTGCAAGTAAGCTTTTTATATTCAGAAAGGACAGCAAAAAATGATTTTCCGAATTAAAGAAAACCTTAACGACCGCACAAACACTATATGCACAGCAGTCTTTTCCATGCTTTTTTCGATATGTTTTTTGCTTACCTTTAAGGTTAGTTTTTCGGGAAATATAACGGACAGGCTGAGCAAAAATTATATAAAGCCTCTGCATATATGGGATGTACCGATATTTGTACTGACTGCCGCAATAGTGTTTTTTGCGGTTCAAATTATTATAATTCTGCTCGATTCAGCTGCAATAAAACGATTTTTTGCACGTGGAAACGAGCTTGACAAAACAAAAGTATTTAAGGCGTGCTTTTTTGCAAACTTTTTTACATGGATGCTGTTTTTTCTTACATTCTACCCCATCGTCGGAATGAACGATTCGCTGTGGATAATCAAACAGCCCCTGCAAATGGCAGGACAGCACCCGATACTTTATAATTTGTTTTTAAGCGGCTGCTATAATATCGGAAAGTTTATTTTCGGCAGCGAAACCGCCGGACTGGCGGCATATTCAATTATACAAATGCTGATTATGAATTTGTGCGCATCGTTTTGCGTTGCATGGCTCAGCACAAAAAAATGTCCCAAGCCGATAATATATATTGCCGGAGTTTATTTTGCGTTTATGCCGATTATAGCCGATTATTCAATCACCGCAATAAAAGATACGCTGTTTTCAACGCTTATCATGCTTTTTATACCCATACTGTACGAGCTTGTACAAAATAACGGCGCTCTGCTTAAAACAAAAAAAGGCATTCTTGCCTTTGCATTTTTTTCGCTTACGCTTTGCCTTATACGCAACAACGGTACATATGTTCTTGCCGGCGTAGGTATAATATTATTTTTTGTGATAAAAAATATGCGAAGAACCATAGCTTTAATCGTATGTATAGTTATTGCCGCAAGTACCGTTCCCGACAGGATTGTAAAGCAGCTCGGAGTGGAAACACTGTTCCAGGAGGCTGTTGCCGTGCCGCTCCAGCAGATAGGTATGGTTGTGGCAAGCGATAAAATCACAGAACCGGAGGATATTAAATTTGTAGAAAATCTTCTTCCTCTGCGCGAATTTCGCAGTAACTATTCGCCCATGTCTGTCGATACTGTTAAATGGGACGGTAATTTTAACACCGATTATCTTAATTCACATCCCGGTGAATTTCTTGCTTTTTGGTTTAAGCAGCTTTTAAAACACCCGCTGTTATACGTAGAGGCATATTTATTGGAAACGTACGGATTTTGGAGTATAGGCACTCAAAACGGTAATCAATATGTGTTTTTTGACATTACAAGCACCGCAAGCAACATCCGTCTTAAAGCATATCTTGCCAAAGAGGGAATTAAAAATCTACCCGTATTTTCGGATGCAATACAGCAACCGCTTGTTTCGTTTTACCGTACTGCGTGCAAGTATATAGGCGCCGGCTCCTGCTTCTGGATATTTATGCTTATAGCCTTGCTGCTCATAGTACGCCGGAAAACGAAGTATCTTGCGGTAATGTCGCCATGCGCTTTTGTATGGCTTACACTGATGATTTCCGCACCTGTGGCATTTGCTTTCAGATATGTGTTTATGTATGTTATGTGTATGCCTTTTGTATTAATGCTGCCGTTTATATGCGGCAAAGATTTTAAGAATGGAGAAGATAAAAATGAACGGAACTGTTGAATATACAAGCCCGTCGCGGAACAACCGTATGTACAGGCTGATTAATCTTGAAAAAGGAAAAATATATGCTATCGAAATAATGTCAATGACCGGAGATATGCTTTCAGATATGGCGTGGATTCCGGGAGATATAACCTCGGTACTGTTTGCGCTGACCGATGAAGAATATGCTTTAAAGGATAATGACACCGAAAAGCTTGACACTCTTGCAGACGAGCTGTTTCATAATTTACCCAAGGACAGAATGCTTGACACACACATGATAGATTCAAAAACGGGAGAAAAGAAAAAATCTGATATAAAGCCTAAAACAGAAACAATGGACGATTTCAAATATCCCAAATACTCCGCTAAGCGTTCGGCAGAAACAGGCTTAAAAGCGATTGATGCAGCAGATAAGCTGTGGGTAATTTATAACCGTGCACTCGGCGATAACTACCCCACAATCGATGGAAACGGAGCTGCATGGGTATTTACATCGGCTGACGGCGCAAAAAGTATAATCAAAAAAAATGAAGGAATTGACCTTTGCTCAAAAGAATATTCAAAGTCCGAATTTTTGAAATTTATAAAATCATGGTTTGCACTGGGACTTCTTCGCTTAAAGCTTAATCCCGGTACAGATGATGTATATGCGCAAATGACAATTATGGACATTCTGCCTGAAAAAGACAGGGTAGCAAATTGTTTCGGTGCGCCGCTGCATTTTTCTATGGTACGTTTTTGCCAAAACCACGCAAATTCGCAAAACCAAAACGTTGCCGCTATGGCTAACGCCTCATGGAACGTAATCTGTCACCAGATTCAGCAATCGCTGTTCCTTGTTCCGTTTATGTTTGACGGTGAAGACCCCTACCCTGCCGATGATGATTACATCATTCACGGCACAGATTATGCGGTGCATTTGTTTAATCATACAGTGATGTCGGTTGTTAATGGGATTCAGCCGCCGGCTCAGGGGCAGGTTTTAAACGGTATAATGAATTTCTACGGCGGAGAAAAATATACTCTTGTAAACAGCTCCGCGCCCGAAAATGACGGCGAAAAGCTTATGCGCTTTCTTACACTTACGGGAAATAACGATAATAAAACGTTTATTCCGGCTTATACCGATTTTGTTCAGATAAAAAATTTCTACGGCGACAAAAAAGTCCGCATTGCTCTGTTGTCATATCGTGAAATTGCATCAATGTCAACAAAAGGTATAGCTGATGGAAACGAAAATGTCGGAGGTATCGTTATAAACCCGGTCGGCGTTAATATTCAAATATCGCCCGAACAGATGACGGCAATTGACAAAGCGCTGCAATCCGAGGCAGATAAAAGAGAAGAAACACCACCTGTCGAAAAAGAAGAAATTGTTGAAGAAAATACGCAGGATAAAGCAGCGGAAGAAGCGCCAAACGAAGAAGCGCCCGGAGAGGAAACGCTGAAAGATTCTTTTGGTACAAAATTAAAAAATTTCTTTAAACGCTCATAAATTTGTTTTTATTTTATGAACAAAGTGTAAATTGTTAGCACTCACGCTTGTTGAGTGCTAATTTTTTATTGACAAATCAAAATTTTGGTATTATTATAAGTATAAATAAGATTATAAGGAGTGTTTATATATGGCAAAAGGTAATATTTCCGTTGATTCGGAAAATTTATTTCCGATTATAAAAAAATGGCTTTATTCTGATAAGGATATATTTTTAAGAGAGCTTGTTTCAAACGGCTGCGACGCAGTGACAAAGCTTAAAAAGCTTGTAGGTATAGGCGAAGCTAAAATTGAGGAAGATCCTCATTTTAATGTTACCGTTTCGGTGTTTAAAAAAGCAAAAAAGCTTGTTATAAGCGATAACGGTATCGGTATGACAGCCGAAGAAATTGACAAATATATCAACCAGATTGCATTTTCCGGCGCAAGTGATTTCCTTGCAAAATACAAAGACGAAGATGATAAAAATTCACAGATTATCGGGCATTTCGGTTTGGGTTTTTACAGCGCCTTTATGGTTGCCGACAGCGTAGAAATCGACTCTCTCTCCTACCGCGAGGGCGCAAAGAGCGCTAAATGGATATGTGATGGCACAATGGAATATGAAATGAGTGACGGCGAAAGAACCGAACGCGGTACAACGATAACTCTTAATATTGCAGAGGATTCTCTTGATTTTCTTGAAGAATATAAAATACGTGAAATTCTGCACAAATATTGTGCTTTTCTGCCCACCGAAGTATACCTTGTCGATGCGGAGGCAGAGGAAAAAGAACCCGAAAAGGACGAAAACGGCAATGACAAGGAGAAAGAAGCTCCAAAACCGATTAACACCACAACTCCGCTTTGGATGAAGAAGCCGTCAGAATGCAGCGATGAAGAATACAAAGAATTTTACAGAAATGTATTTATGGACTTCAATGAACCGCTGTTCTGGATACACCTGAATGTTGACTATCCGTTTAATCTGAAAGGTATACTGTACTTCCCGAAAATCAATCATGAATTTTCAGGCATGGAGGGACAGATAAAGCTTTATAACAACCAGGTATTCGTTGCGGATAACGTTAAAGAGGTTATTCCCGAATTTCTCATGCTGTTAAAGGGCGTTATAGATTGCCCGGATTTGCCGCTTAACGTATCACGAAGCTTTTTACAGAACGACGGTTATGTAAAGAAAATTTCAAACCACATTACCAAAAAAGTTGCGGACAAGCTTTCGGGATTATTTAAGAATGACAGAGAAAATTACGATAAATATTGGGATGATATTAATGTATTTATAAAATACGGCTGTCTCCGTGATGAAAAGTTCTATGAAAAAATAAAGGATATTATCATATACAAAAACCTTGACGGTAAATATATCACGCTTGACGAATACCTTGACGGCAAGGACAAAAAGGATGTATATTATGTAAGTGATGAGAAACAGCAGGCACAGTATATAAATATGTTTAAAGAACAGGGGCTTGACGCTGTAATTCTTCCGGCGGTTATGGATACGCACTTTATATCGTTTTTGGAGATGAAAAGTGATGTTAAATTCCACCGCATTGATTCGGCGCTTTCGGAAACCGCCGATGAAGAAAACGGAGATGAAGAAAAGAACAAGTCGCTTGCGGAGAAATTCAAGACAGAACTTAACGACGACAATTTAAAGATTGAAGTTAAAGCATTAAAGAACAATACAATTCCGGCGGTTATTCTGTTGGGAGAACAATCCAGAAGAATGCAGGAAATGTACCGTTCGTACGGGCAGCAAATGGCAGGTATGGCAAATATGTTCCATGACGAATTTACGCTTGTGCTCAATTCAAACAACGAGCTGATTCAAAAGCTCGACGAATTGAATGATGAGGACTCAACACTTTTGATTCACCATGTTTACGACCTGGCAAAAATCAGCCACAGTCCGCTCACAGGCGAAGAAATGACTAAATTCATCGAACGTTCAAACAAACTGTTGGGAAAATTGTTTTAAAACAAAACGGAACGGACTATAAAAGTCCGTTCCCTAATTTTTTACTCTTTCAAGAATGTGAAATTTGAACCCGCTATATTACAATTTTTCTTTTATAATACATTTACGTATAAAAAATATATCGTAAAATGCGTTTCTTTTGGGTTATTATCGTATATTCCTCGGCGCAGATGACGCAGCGGGGCTTTTAGACGGCATCGGCGAAAATTCCGGCGCCGGAGTCGGAGAAACGGTTGGTCTTGCTTCGAGTTCGTTTATTTTAGCACGAAGATTTTCCGCTTCATTTTCCAGTTCGTTTATTTGTCTTTTAAGCTCTGCATTTTCCTTTACCGCATCTGCAACAGCCTGCCTTTCGCTGCTGTTGCTGCCCAATGTCATGCCGATTGCCGCTATAACGGACAAGAGCAGCACAACAACTATACATATTGCCGCAATAATTTTTTTAGGCTTTTTGCTTTTTGCATATCCCGCAAATCGGTTATTTTCCATTACATAATCCTCCTTTGGCGATGTCTTAATCCACTTTTACAATTCCGGAGGTAGAGAAAAGATACAAATACTTTTCTTTTACCCTCATGCCCGTAATCCGTTCAACCGCACGCCGGTACAGTTCCAGCTGCACCGCATAGCTTTCCGCTTTTTCGGTATTAAACCGTTCAACCGCATCTTTGTCGGATATATCCTCCTTAAAGGCGTCTGTTTTGTAGTCTATAAGCGTTACACCGTCAGCTTCTTCAAAAAAGCAGTCGATTGTTCCCTGCACTATTATTTCATCATCGGCGTCCCCTCCGCAGCAAGGCTCGTATTCCTCCGCGTCAATCGAAATCTCAAACGGAGCTTCACGCCAAAGCCTGCCGTCTTTATAGGCGTCCGCCATTCTTCTTCCCAAATTGCTTTCAAAAAAGCCGCGGATAAATTCCGGAGAGATATTTTTTATATCCTCCTCCGAAATCTGCCCATTTTCGCAAATTCGCCGTGTTTCGGATTTAATGTATTCATCGTCCATGCCGGTTCTGATATCTATATATGCCATAATCTGATGATGCGCTGTTCCGATAACGTTTGCTTCTTTGTGGTTCTGCGCAAATACCGGCTTTTTTACCATGGAATAGTCAATGCTGTAACCGCTTGTATCGGCGTTTCTGCGCTTTATCTCCGTTACTGTGGTTTTTGCCGGCAACCGGCAAAGTTTTTCGTACGGATAGCTGTAATTTAAAATATTGTATATATCACTGTCATACAGAAGATTTTCATATACAACATTAAAATCCCAGTTTTCTTCATCGTTAAGTGCTACCGGAATAAGCCAGTCGAAAAATCCGCGTGCGCGTGCCGAAACCTCCTCCGGCATCTTTTTGCCGTTTCCGTTTTCACGCCACGTATTTATTGCCGCATCGAACTTTTCTCTGTCTGCAAAATTTATAACAGATGTTACAATCAGTTTTTCTTTCGGACGCGTCAGCGCAACATACAGCCGCCTTAAATTTTCCGACTGCTGTTCAAGAGCGTTTATACGCCTAATATAGTCATACGCCGCGGTATCGCAGAAGTAGCTGTTTTCGGCGTCAACATACCTCATTCCGAAACCGGCGTCCTTGTGCATATTCATAAGTTTGGACTCGCCCTTCGCCCTGCTTTGAGGAAAACGTTTTCCGCACCCTGCAAGAAACACTACCGGAAATTCCAGACCCTTGCTTTTATGAATTGTCATAATTCTGACAACATCGTGATTTTCACCTATGATTTTTGCCGAACCCATATTTTCCGAACTGCTTTTGAGTCTTTCGGTATAGCGTATGAAGTTAAACAGTCCTTTAAATCCCGTTTCCTCATAATTTTTTGCACGTTCATACAAAAGCCGCAGATTTGCCTGCGCTTCCTCGCCGCCCTCAAATGCTCCCATAAAATCATAAAATCCGCTTTCCTCATAAAGAGCCCAAAGCAATCCTGCAACCGACTTGTATTCGGTATATTCGCGCCAGCGGTCAAGTTTTTTTATAAATTCTGCACATTTAATGCGTATTTCTTTATTATCTCCGTAATATCCGCATACTGCGTCATAAAAATACTCCGCATTTTTGCTGTAAATGCGTATTTCGGCAAGCTCTCTGTCGTCAAAGCCCCCAATCGGCGACCTCATAACTGCAATCAGCGGAATGTCACGTCGGCAGTTATCAATCACCTTAATCAGTGACATCACAAGCTGCACCTCACGTCGGTCAAAATAGCCTTCGTTTTCAACATATGCATCTATTCCCTGCTCGGCAAGCTCATGAGTGTAAATATCTCCGGCATTTTTTACCGAACTCATCAGAATGGTTACATCACTGCTTTTTATATCGCGGTATATCGGATTTCCGTCCTCGTCGCTGCCGCACATAACCTTATACTTTTCATCTATAAGTCTGCGTATTTCTTTTGCAATATGCGCCGCTTCAAGCTGTTCGGAGGCTGCTTCGAGCATTTCCGGATTACTCGTTTCCTTGAAAAGCGGTATCATATGAAATTCGGATTTATGATTACTTCCGTTCTCGGTGTAATAGTCGTTTTCACGGCTCAAAACCTCATCGTCACGATACACAACATCGCCTACCGTATCCGACATGACACAGCCGAAAACCGAATTTACGCTGTCCAGTATTTCCATACGGCTTCTGAAATTCTGCGAAAGCGCTATTCTTACTCCGTCTTTTCCCTCAGCATATCTTGCACTTTTATCCTTAAAAATAAACGGATCTCCGCCGCGGAAACGATATATACTCTGCTTTAAATCGCCCACCATGAATATGTTGTTCTTTGAAACCGCTCTGAAAATTGCGTCCTGCAAGCCGTTTGTGTCCTGGTATTCGTCAATCAGAATTTCATCATATTTGTCGGTGTATTCTTTGCGTATATCTTTATCGCCGAACAATTTGTACGTCATATGCTCAATGTCCGAAAACTCAAAAACACCTTTTTTAAGCTTCATACTCATGAATTTTTCGTCAAATTCTTCAACCAGCCAGACAATATCCTTTATAATTTTGCCCAGCGTTTCAAATTGTGCCGAAACCTCCTCCGAATACCTCGTAATCAGCGGTGCTGTTTCGGATTTAAAGCCTTCGCTTATTTCTTTACGTTCATCTCTGAATTTTTCCCAAAATTCGTTTTCTTCTTTCGGCGATCTAATCTGCGGAAAATATCCCTTGCCGTTTATTTGGCACAGCAGCTCATATGCCGAATCCCATTTTTCGCTTTCGGATTTATTTTCCGAAAAAACCTGTTTTAAACGCATGGCGGAATCTGCGCCGAGCATTGACGCATTCCATAAATTACCCCAAAACGTATTCATGCTGTGCGCAGCTTTTTTATCCGTGCAGTACGGATAAATCTCTGCCGCTTCCTCATACGTCATATTCTCTCCGCAGACCGCCGTCATATTTTCAATCATTTTTTTGTATTTTGCACCGTACTCACCGGCAGCCTTTTTACAGCGTTTTAACGCGTCCTGTATCCAAACGGTCAAAAAAAGTTCTTCACCGTTTACATCATACATTGCCGCCTTTTCCTCAATCCACTTTTGCGGCTCCGGAAAAGACTGAGCAAATTTATGCACCGACAATACAAGCTCTTTAAGACCGTAATCGTTTCTGTTTGAGGAATACAGACGCGTCAGACGTATAAATCTTGCCTTTTCCTCCGAATTATCACTGCTGTAAAACGAATCAAACAGCGCGTCACACGCTTCATCTCGTATAAGCTCGCTCTCGGCGCTGTCACATATTCCGAAATCGGGGTCTATGCCTATATTATGAAAATTATTTTTTACACATCTCAGACAAAACGAATCTATTGTCGTTATATCTGCGCCGCCGGCAAGACGTATCTGACGGTTTGCACGTGCGCTGCCATCTTTTTTCAGCGCTCGTATTATTTTTTCCTTCATTTCCGCAGCCGCCGCCTCGGTGAAGGTTACAACAAGCATACGGTCTATATCGGCAGGATTATCTTTATCGAGAATACGGCGTATTATGCGTTCGACAAGCACGGCTGTTTTTCCCGAGCCCGCTGCGGCGCTTACAAGTATATCGGAACCTTTTTCCGTTATTGCCCTTATCTGTCCGTCCGTCCATTTCATTCTTCGCCGCCCCCTTCCTCAACAATTCTTTGCCAGCAATCGCCTTTTGTATTTTTCTTTTTCCGCACCTGTGCATTTTCGCGTTCAAAAACGCACGCTTCTTTAAATGCGCAGTAGCTGCACGATGAGGTCATATCGTCCTCCTCATAGGGCGAGACTTCAAATTCGCCGCGCTTTATCTCGCTGTCGATTTCCAAAACCTTATCCGACACGTATTGCATCAGCGCTTCGCCCTCACGCTCTGTCCGAACACCCCGAACTTCTTTTTTCTGCGTCATGGTAAGCGGAGTAAAATCGCTTTCATAACGTATGCCGTTTTCGTAAAAATCACGCATACCTTCATCTACGGCATAAAGGCTGTCCATATCAATATATCCGTCCGCGTCTGTTTTTGCAAACATTACTCCGTCAAGGCGCATATCCTTTGTATGCTCACGCTCTGCCGATGCAGCGTCATGACTGCTTATTCTGTTATCCTTTATACGATTGTAGAATATACCCGAAACGCTCGTTTCACGGCTTTTTATTTCCGTTTCAGCTTTCTTTACGGCTATCGCATAAATAATCATCTGCATATTTACTCTGTTAAGAATATTTTTTATATCAAATCCGGTATTTCCCGTTTTGTAGTCAATTATACGGATATATTCCTTTTTGCCGTCATCATATACATCAACCCTGTCAACAACGCCTTTAATATATACTCCGTCCCCCACCTTGACTTTTTCAAATTCACGTTCATAGCCGTTTGTCGTATACCGTCCCTCACTCAGACTTTTATGCACCACTGCCGCACTGCTTTTAACGGTTTTTGTTATTCTGTCTATTATATCAACCCGTTTTTCTGCGTCCTCAGATGCAAAAAAACGCATTTTTTCCTTTGTTTCGGCGGCAATTTCATCTATGCAGCCGTTACGCTCACTGTCCGACAGTCTGCGCCACTTTTCGGATTTTTCCTCCGCTGTCTGTGCTCCGTCCTCCACACGCATACAAAATTCCTGAATAAATCTGTGCGCACATGAGCCAAAATCATTCGCCGCAATACCCGAAATCTCCTGTTCCTTTGCGTTAAGTCCGTACTGCATAAAATACGAAAACGGGCATTGGGCATAAACATTAAGTCTGCTCGCACTGTAAACCGTATCGCCGCTGCCGAATAGCTTTAATGCGTTATTTACGCCTATTTTTGTTTTTCTCTGCGAATATTTTGAGGCAGTTTCAAGCAAAAGTAGCTTGGAATCGTATTTTTCGTTATTTTTAAACCAACGGTACGCGCTCTCCCATTCTGCAGTTTTTACCGCCGTACCGTTTGAGGATTTGTTTATCAAAAGGCGGTGTATTGTAGCGTCCGGTGACGATATATACGATTTGTCGGAAAAATCTGTGATTATATTATCCTTAACCTCAAGCTTTTCAAACATTTCCCGTATATCGGAAATCAGCCCCGATGGTCTTAGCGCACCCCCCTCACTGTTCTGAACATGATAGCTGAAAAACAGCTTATCTGTCACCGGTGCAATCGCTTTGTATACCTTAAAATACTGATGCACCATACGTTTTTTAGTATCGGGCGCAAGTGAGATTTGGCAATCCTCTTTTAAAATATTTCTGTCGGCATTCGAGAAAAATCCCTCGTCAACAATATCATTCGGGTATGTTCCGTTTACCGCACCCGTAACAAACAAAGCTTTTACCGCTGCCGCTGTACTTCTTTCCACACTTCCCACGCATACGCTGTCAAGTGCGGATGGAATTGTTTTAATTACGCATTTTGACAAACCGGATTTTATATATTCGCCGTATTCTGCAAATGGCATCTCCCTTTCGCGCATTGTCACCACAGACTGGTCAAGCGTTTCTATAATTAAATTCCATATTTCCGAAAACTGCTGCGCCTCATCATTTCTGCCACTGCGGCGAAAATGTACAACATCCTTTTTCAGACCGCCGTACATATTTATATCCTCCAAAAGCTCAAACACTGCCAGCGCATAGCCGCGTGCGGTATGCGCCTTTTTTATTTTCTTGTGCAGTGAGATAAGCGGCGTCATCATGAGTTTTTTTACGGCGTTTAATTTTTCGTCACATTCCGCTTTTTCCTCCTCGCCCCACACACGTTCAAAGTCGTTTGCTTCTTCAAGCCACGTGTCCTCAAGCCAGCGTTTGCGCCCCCTCACGCCGTATTTTAAAGCATAGTTATCTATTCTGTCAATCTCCGCACGGTCAAAATGCTTATAATTTTCGTCATAAATAAAACCCGAACGCAGATAACGCATGACTGAATTGTAGCTCCATTCATCTTCAAGTATATCGAATACAGACAAAAGCTGCATTGCAATCGGGTGGTCTGCAAGAGTTATCGTTTCATCCGAAAAATACGGTATCCTGTATTCGTCAAATACCGCCTTTACAATATGACTGACCGCAGCGCCGTTTCCGCAAACTACCGCAATATCACGATACCGATAACCTTCCTCACGTACAAGCCGCAGTATTTCCGCTGCTGTATGCTCTGTTTCCGCATATGCATCGCGTCCTATAAACAGCGATATGTCGTTTACTTCATCTGTGTAATGCTTGTCCGTGTCACCGTAATTTGACAGGAGAAATTTTATTTCGCTGCTTTTTACGTGGCTAAGCCTTTCTTTACAGATTATATCACCCTCATAGCCTTTGAGCTGTCTTAACTGTTCATACGCTCCCGATACCACTTCGTATTTCCCGTCATCGGGCGGATAATTTATACCTATCGTCAGATTTACTCCCTTGTCTGCCATAGCGTTAAATATTGCAATATGCTGCGGAAAGAATTCGTCAAAACGGTCTGCCCATACATATAATTCTTCGTTAAACTCGTCAGATTGGCGGATATATTCCGCTATGCGCAGCAAGTCGTCTCCGCTGTCTGTGTATGCGCCGTTTTGAAAAAATTCGTTATATGCCGAATAAATGTGCGCCGCCGTGTCAAGCTTATTTTTCAAAACGTCATTCTTTACGGTTTCCGTGCTTTTTATAAGCATTCCGGGCGTTACACAGTATCTTTTCATTTCCGAAATCAGCGATTCCATAACGTTTACAAAGCCCGGGGTACGCATGGTGCGTATAAGAGGACTTGAATTATCCTCCGAAATGCAGGTACGTATTGCACGCGAAATAAGCATTTGTCTGCCGGATTCCGTGAGATATTTTAGATCTCTTGCACTCAAAAACGAAACAGCCATTTTTCTCGGCGTCATTACGTCTATATTATTAAGTCCCGTACCGCCGAAAGTGTCCACAAACGCCTTCTCGGTTTCAAACGAATAGTGGTCGGGAACAAGCATTATACAGCGGTTTTGCGGTTTTTTTTCATGCACTGCACGGATTTCCTCCATGCACATTCTGCTTTTTTCCGAGCCTATTCCTCCGCGGATTACTCTTACCGGCATCTTTTAACATTCCTTTCCGTACTGATAATACATAAACAAAAAACCCCAAAATAACCGTCTATAAAGTCAAGTTTCTACCTGCTAATGCAGGTGGGTTAATTCCCGAATACTTTATATGTCCACTGGCATTTCCGAAGAAACGGAGGCGTATACGCCATATTCGGAGAAAATATCCCTTTTAAGAAGTGTTGGTAAAAAAAAGACTTCTTCACGCGAAATTTCAGGGTGTCTTAAATTGTCTATAAATATAATAACACATTGCAAGCAAAATTTCAAGTACTTTTTGCATTTTTTATATTAAATTATATTATTTTTCATCATTTTACCTTTCTGTTTGTTTTTGAACCGTCTGTAACTTATTTTAAAAAAAAGAAATATTGCCATTCATTCCGTTTTTTTGAAACTTTTCGAGGTGCATATCAATGTTTTATTAATTTTTATATTTCTTTGTGAAAACCGGCACGCTTCCCGGCGGTGCAGATACTTCTGCAACTGTTCCGCCCCGGTATTTAATGCCGTAATTATCATGCCATTCGCCGTACGGCAATTTTACCATGCGTGTCAGTACGCCCTTTTCAAGGGCCGGTGCGACAAGTATCGAATCACCTAACATAAACTGACCGGTAACCGTTTCAAATCCTTGATTCGGAAATTCGTATCCCATACAGCGTACTATAGGTTCCCCTGTTTTGGACGCATTCTTTGCAAGCTCCATTATAATATCACCGATTTTTGTATGTGTACCCGCAAGACGTCTTATCATATCACACTCATTTTCGCCGAGTACGCACCACGGCGCAATGGAAAATTGCATCATTGAACAATATGTATTT
>JABLTK010121536.1_pt1 | contig 98577 bp, 141 predicted proteins | sample 7160131 | NCBI WGS metagenome assembly JABLTK01 (sample SAMN14651221, study PRJNA627086) | human gut metagenome | isolation source: feces | host: Homo sapiens | reverse complement strand
TTTGATTCCCTGGCTTAAGTTACACATTTCGCTCACATCCTCTCTCAGATTATCGTCTTCTGTTATATCGTATTCCTCTTTTAAAATCCCTATCTTATCTTTTCTGCCAAGCTCCTTTGAAAACAAGGTTCCCAGAAGCCTGTGAAGTTCATGGATTTCATTATGCTCCGGCAGTTCTTTCCCGATTCCTATCATAATGATATGGAACAAATCCAGGTTGCCGCCCCACTGTTTATTTCCGATGATATCCTCTTTGGTCAGGTGAATATGACAAAGGCTGTTTTCCTCCATATTCATGCAGATCCAGATGGAATACACACTCTTGATATCGTCATAATGGGATTTTACAAAGTCCCTTTCCTTCTGGGAAGAAATCTGGCGGCTCACATAAAAGATTTCCGGGGTTTCTTTCTTCTGTTGTCTTATCACGTTTTCCTCCTTAGATTATTTTTATTTCTTGGGTTCTAAGCAGGAATTCTTGAATTTTAGACACCGGCGATGCCGGCAAAGAAAGTTAGAAAAAAGAAGTAACTGCTTATGGACGTATTATACCGTATATTTATAAACCATGCAAGGTTTATTTGTCCTGTTTTATATTTTCAAAGTAAAAGGACCGTATCGTAAGGTAACCCATCAAAGTCTGACTATGAGGGGCACCTCGCGATACGGTCCTTCTTATTTTCCGGCAAAACAGCGTTATTTACTGTTTTCCGCTGCGGTACTGCATGGGAGTGCAGCCGTAGGTTTTCTTGAAGAGACGGTTAAAATGCTCTACATTTTCGTAACCTACTTCCGTTGCAATCGCCTCCACCGTCTGGGTGGTTTCCTTTAATAAAAGACGCGCCTTGCCGAAACGAATATCCTTTACGGTATCCTGGAAGGTCTTTCCTGATTTCTCCTTAATATACTTGGACAGGTACGGCGTGGAAAGACTGAATTTGTCAGCTAATTCGTCCAGTGTTACGGTCTGGTAATGCATCTGGATATAGTTGAGAATATCCACAATTCTTTCTTCCCTGCCGCTTACCGCATGCTTGCTCTCGGCAATCTGGTTGCTTGCTGTTACCAGTGCGGCGATGGAGCTCTTGATAATATCCTCGTCAATACCGACACCCCAGTAGGTTCTGCCGTCGCAGACCAGTCCTACGAAGGCTGCTGCCTTGGAAGAAGAACCCTTGGAAATCGCATGTTCTTCGTAATAAGTAAGTTCGTAGTCAATTCCGAAGTAAACCTTGATGGCATTGCTTACCGCATCCAGACGGCCGTTACCGGAGGTTTCGATAACACGTTTCTCCTTGTTCTGTTCGATGGTAATTTCCGCATGGATACCGTCCGCCTGCTCGAACCGGCAGAGAGGAATATCAAAAACAGGCTTTCTGGTCACATAATTATCTTCAAACAACTGATAAATCTCTGCGGGAGAAAGCTCCTTGTGGTTTTCATCGGAAGCATGTTTTACTAAGTAACGTACCTCGTCCTTCATCTTCTCGGGTAAGGAAATACCAAAGTTCTGCTTTAAGATAAAGGCAATGCCGCCCTTTCCGGACTGGCTGTTGATACGGATAACATCGGACTCGTATTCGCGGCCCAGATCCACCGGATCGATGGGCAGATACGGAACGGTCCACTTCTTGCCGCTCTTGCCCTCGTTTCTCCACGCCATACCCTTGGAAATCGCATCCTGATGGGAGCCGGAGAAAGCGGTAAATACCAAATCGCCGGAATACGGAGATCTTTCCGGTACCTTCATGCCGGTAAGCATTTCGTAGGTTTCCCTTGTCTTCATGATATGGGAGAAATCCAGTCCCGGATTGACGCCGTGGCAGACCATGTTAAGCGCTACGGTAACAATGTCCACATTACCGGTTCTTTCACCGTTTCCGAACAGAGTACCTTCCACACGGTCGGCGCCGGCTAAAATACCGAATTCCGCATCGCTGACACCGCAGCCTCTGTCGTTATGGGGATGTACGCTTAAGGAAACGGCATCCCTGTACTTTAAGTTCTTGTGAATATATTCTACCTGGCAGGCAAATACATGAGGCATTGCCACCTGTACGGTAGTAGGGATATTGATGATAACCTTGTGGTCCTTGGTCGGCTTCCATACATCCAGAACGGCGTTGCAGACCTCCACAGCATAATCAACCTCTGTCTGGGAGAAGCTTTCCGGGCTGTATTCAAAGGTAAAATTGCCATCGGTTTCATCGGCAAGGTCTTTCAAAAGCTTTGCACCGTCAACGGCAATCTGCTTGATTTCCTCTTTACCCTTCTTAAACACCTGCTCTCTCTGTGCCACGGATGTGGAATTGTAAAGATGGATAACGGCATGTGGCGCACCCTGTACGGCCTCAAAGGTCTTGCGGATGATGTGCTCTCTCGCCTGTGTCAGTACCTGGATGGTAACGTCATCCGGTATCATTTTTCTCTCAATCAGCTCTCTTACAAAGTTATATTCGGTTTCGGAAGCAGCGGGGAAGCCCACTTCAATTTCCTTAAATCCGATATCTACAAGCATCTTAAAGAATTCCAGCTTTTCCTGTAAGCCCATGGGCTCAATCAGCGCCTGGTTGCCGTCTCGCAGATCCACGCTGCACCAGATTGGCGCTTTTTCAATGCTGTCCTTCTTTACCCAGTCGTAGGTTACGACAGGGGGCATAAAGTAAGATTTCTCATACTTTTCCTTAATGCTTTCTGTTGTCATTTCTTTGTCCTCCTTTTTTGCAAATAAAAAATCTCTGCGAAAATGCTTCTGCACTTTCGTAGAGACGTAAATTTACGCGGTACCACTCTACTTCATGGTTTTCCATGCCCTCTTTGGCACATCCTAATGTCTGCCCGCCTCCTTATACGGTAGGCTCCCGTCCGGTCCTACACAGAAAAGCATCCGAAAATCCTTTTCCTTCAACCGGCAGCTCCGGGGCCAGTTCTCTGTCTGCTTCGACTGCCTCACACCAACCGGCAGCTCTCTGTATCCCACTCGCAGGTACTCTTCCCTTTCAACGCCTTTGCTTTTAATTATTCATTTAATCTATCTATTTGACCTATTTTATCCGGTCTTGTTGAAGCTAAGCACAATAGTAGCACATCCGCCATCTATGTGCAAGGGGTAATTTTAATCAAAGATATTGATTTTATTTAATATGCTTGATTTTACACCACAAAATGATATTTCGCCTCATTCCATGGAATACGCCCATAAATTTTTAATCTGCGGATACAGGGTTTGAAACGTCCATTCCTCTTCGCTTCGCAGCCTGCTGTTGGGGTCATGCACCAGAAAGCCTTCTTCATCATAACCGTAAATCACGATAAAATGTCCTTCCGTGGTGAAATCCCCCGGACGCATGGAGGCTATGATGGGATGTCCTTCGTCCAGCTGTGCCTTCATGGTATTTTCATCCAGCGGCGTTTCCGTCCCCTGCACGGAGTATTTGCTGCCCGCATCCGTAAGAAAACTCCACAGGGTTCCCTTTCCCTGCACATAATAGTTATGCCGCATGGCATAGTCTGCCAGCGCATCCGGTGTCGCCGTCTCGTCCCTTGTAAGGGAAAAAATCACCATGGACAGGCAGGTGGGTGCGCAGCCGCTGATTCCGATGCAACTGTCCCCGTAGGACGCATAGCCCCATCTTTCATCCCATTGTAAAAAAAGCGGACTGTCTTCTTTCTTTTCTTCTTCGTCAATTCCGCCTGTGACACTACCGTCAGAATTTTCATAACCGTCCACAAAATCCTGCATCTCCGGATTATTCTCCAAAAGCTCCTCCAGCCTTGTCTGTATGGCTTCCTTCGTTTCCTGCTGCACCGGCACGGCAAAAATTTCACTGTGCTTCATCTCCGGATAACATGCCATAAGTCCTGCTGCCGCACAGGCTCCCAAAATCACGATGATGATTTTCTTCCATATTCTCTGAAACAGATTTCTCTTTTTGCAAACTACCCTCATGGTTTTTCTCCCATTCCGCACTGTGGTGGCATCCACCTGCTATCTCCCGTGCTTTTGTTCTGTAAACACAGTATAAACGGCAATTTTTCACATTCCCGGTAGTTTTCTTTAAGAATTCATTAAGAAGCATTTGCGGTTTTCTGAATGTCACTATATAATGATGTCGGGGGCAAAATCCCCTCTTTGATGCAGATATCTTGCCATAAAAGGAGAACACAAATGAAAAAAAAGAAACACAGACTTTTTTCCCGGTCTTATACCTGTCTTTGCATCGGCGTCTTACTGCTGTCCCTGCTGTTTGGCTCCGTATCTCTTGCAGCGGAAAATTACACCGGTAAAGAAGCCGATATTTTATTTTTGCATGACACCCATTCCCACTTAAACAGCTTTCTCACCGTAGAAGACGGACAGGCTGCCGAGGTGGGCGGTTTTGCCAGCATCAAAACCCTGATTAATGAGGCTCGGGAGAAAAATCCCGATACCCTTGTTCTGGATGCGGGCGATTTTTCCATGGGTACTCTGGTGCAGACCATTTACGATTCCGAGGCCGCAGAGCTGCGTATGCTCGGTGCCCTCGGATGTGAGGTGACCACCCTCGGAAACCATGAATTTGACTACCGCTCCGCCGGTCTTGCCGGCACCCTGCAGGCGGCAAAGGAAAGCGGCGACCCCATTCCCGCCATGGTTTTAAGCAATCTGGACTGGGACACCATGGAAGCCGAAGGCCTCACCGAAGAGCAGCAGCTCTTAAAGGATGCTTTCGATGATTACGGTATGAAAAATTATGTGGTGCTTACCAAAGGGGATGTAAAGATTGCCGTATTCGGCATCTTCGGCGTAGACTCCTTAGCCTGCGCTCCCACCTGCGTTCTGAAATTTCGGGACGCTTCGGAAGCGGCAAAGGAAACCGTAGCGGACATCAAAGCCAAGGAAGATGTGGACATGATTGTGTGCATTTCCCACAGCGGCACCAATGAAAACGAAAGCAAGTCCGAGGACGAAATTTTAGCGAAAAATGTGCCAGACATCGACCTGATTGTCAGCGGTCATTCCCACACCACTCTCGAAACTCCCATCCTGCATGGTAACACCTACATTGTTTCCTGCGGGGAATACGGCAAGCGGCTGGGAAGCCTTTCCATGGTTCAGAAAGCGGACGGCCGCTGGGAAATGACCGATTACAAGCTGCGTGTCATAACCCCCGCCATCCCCCTTGACGAAACGACCCAAGCAAAAATCGACACATTCATGGATATGGTAGATGCTTCTTACCTTGAACAGTTCGGTTACACCCGTACCCAGGTGCTGGCGGAAAATGATGTGGTTTTCTCCACCTCACCTGATTTGTATTCCATTCACACCGACCACAACCTGGGAAATCTGTTATCGGACTCCTTCCTGTATGCGGTAAATTCCGCCGACACCGGCGATGACCACCCTGTGGATGTGGCAGTCGTTCCCGCCGGCTGTGTCCGGGATACTTTTGCGCAGGGTGATATTACCGTAGAGGACGTTTTCAACGCCTATTCCCTGGGTATCGGGCTGGACGGAGTGCCCGGCTATCCCTTAATCAGCGTATATCTGACCGGCGCCGAACTGAAGACCGCTGCGGAAATTGATGCTTCCGTATCCGATTTTATGCCTGCTGCCAGATTATACATGAGCGGTCTGAACTTTTCCTTCAACCCGCACCGTATTATTTTAAATAAGGTGACAAAGGTAAAGATCATCGATGCTTCCGGAAACGAAGCCGACTTACAGGATGACAAACTGTACCGCGTGGTCTGCGACCTTTACAGTGGCCAGATGCTGGGCGCCGTTACGGATGTTTCCTACGGCATTCTTTCCATCCAGCCCAAATTTGCGGACGGAACCCCCATTGAAAACATTGAGGATGCCATCATCACCACGGCGGACGGCAGAGAATTAAAGGCATGGGCTGCCATTGCCGGATATCTGGACTCCCTGCCCGATACCGACGGCGACGGCATCGGCAATGTGCCGGAGAGCTACAAAAATGCCCAGAACCGCAAAGAGGTCCTGGACAGTAAAAACATTGTGGATTTGGTAAAAAATCCCAATAAATATGCAGTTATCATCGTGTTAATCGTAATTGTCATCCTTGTGCTGGTATTCCTGCTGTTCTTCCTGCCCATCCGCGCTATATTGCGATACCGGAAACGGAAGAAAGCCGCAGTGGCCTCACAGAAGGTCATCACAGCAGAGTCACAGAAAAGCAATGCCGCTGAACTGCAAAAGGAAGCTGGCACAAAATAACAGCTACCATTCCGCAGAGGTATACAGAATGTTGTTGCCCTGCTTCCCGGTCTTCTGTACGCAGCCGACCTCCGCTAAGATATTTAACACTGTCTGTGCCAAAGGACGGCGGATATGCGCCGCTTTCGCAAAATCGGCGGAGGTAAACGGCTCTGTTAAGTCATAGGGAATAAACTGCATATAGTCTTCGGGGCGGTCAACACTGACCTCTTCCACCAGTTCTTTCGGGATTCTGTCATACCGGCAGGATCCCTTTTTTCTGTCCCTGCTCCAGCCGTTTAGCAGCCGGTATTCCTCCATATCCAGAAGCACAAACTTAAAGTGCAGGTTGGGTTCCTTCAAGAACATTTTTATTTTATAAAGCTCCTTAAATGCCTGATAGGCGCTGCCCTTTGCCGGGGATTTCCGGGGTGCGGAAAGCTCGCCCGACTCTTCATCTATCCAGATGAGCCACTTATACCGGGGAATGGGATAGACCACCGTTACCGGATAAAGCGGCAGAAATGCCCGGAGCTTATCCCGCATCCTGTTAAACTGCCTTGTCTGGATTTCGATGATTTCCTTTCCGGTGTAAATGTCCGCCACATAATTTTCTATGGGGATTTCGTGCATGTCCTCATCCGGCGCATAATAATTTTTCAGAATGGCATGCACCGTCTTTTCCGATAAGGTTCCGATGCCATGCCGCTCCCTGTCTATGCCGATTATTTTGTTTTTTGCTGTTTCAAATGCTTCATTCATACTTTTCAGTATAACAAAACATTTCCGATTTTCAATGAAATTTCCCACTATCTTTGCGGGAGTCGTGGTATACTATCTGCATCAACAAAAGAAAGTGAGAAACCTTATGAATCCTATGCAGCTTTTTCAGATTAAAAGTATGTGGGACAAGTTCTGTGCCAACCATCCCCGTTTCCCCCTGTTTTTATCCGCTGTTGCAAAGGAAGGAATTGCGGAAGACACCATTATTTCCATCGAAGTAAAAACGCCCGAAGGCAAAACCTACAATGCCAACTTAAAGGTACAGCCCGGGGATATGGAGTTAGTTAACACTTTAAAGCAGATGAAACTGTAAAAAAACAGGTAAAAATCCACTAAATAGTAGGCTTTTCCCTTTTCCGCTTTCCCTTTACAATGGAAATACAATCGTTGATTTTATAAACTTACCGGGATTGTAAAGGAGGATTACACATTCTATGGAAAAGAAAAAAGGAAACGCTCTGCCGGTTGTACTTTTTGCAGTAGCCGGCATTGCCCTGATTGCTTTGGTAATCATGATCTTAATGGTGCTGAAGGTAGGACCTTTCGCAGAAGGCTCCGCAAAGGAAAAAGAAAGAGTTTTACATACCTCTGCCAACGGCATTGAAACCATGGACAACGGCTATATGCGCAAGGATTTAAGCGCATCCGAACTCACCGTTCTTATGGGCAACGGTATCAACTTAGGAAACACCATGGAAGCTTACGGACGCATCTCTTTAGGTACCGAAGCTCCGGTTTCCGGCTATGAAACCTTCTGGAGTCAGCCAGTTACCACACAGGAGATGATTACCGGTATGAAAAATGCCGGTTTTGACACCCTTCGTATTCCTGTTGCATGGACAAATGCCATGGATTACGAAAGCGGGGATTACACCATCCGCGAGGATTACTTAAACCGTGTGGAAGAAATCATCAACTACGCCCTCAACGAAAACATGTATGTTGTCATAAACGACCATTGGGACGGAAGCTGGTGGGGCATGTTCGGTTCCGCATCCGAGGAAACCAGACAGAAAGCCTGGGATCTATACACCTCCATGTGGACACAGATTGCCGAAAGATACAAAGAATATTCCGATTATCTGATTTTTGAGTCCGCCAACGAAGAGCTGGGCAACCGTCTAAACGATACTGACGTAGCTGCCGACTCCGGCACACTTTCCGCAGATGAATGCTACGAAATGACACTGAAAATCAACCAGAAATTCGTAGACATCGTGCGCGGCACCGGCGGAAACAACGAATCCCGTTTCCTGTTAATTGCCGGTTATAACACCGACGTGGACATGACCACCGACGACCGTTACATCATGCCTACAGACCCTGCAAACGAAGTAAACAAGCTGATCCTTTCCGTTCACTACTACACACCCTGGGGCTATTGCGGCAACGAAAGCCTTTCCCTGTGGGGCACCAAAAGAAACTACGGCGAAATGAACAGCCTGCTGGAATCCCTGACCAAATTTACCGACCAGGGCTACGGCGTCATCATCGGTGAGTACGGTGTACTGGTAAAGAGCGACGGCACCCTGAAAAAGAATGCCGCCCTGTACTACAAGAATTTCTTAGACAACTGCGACCTTTATAATTTCTGTCCTCTTCTCTGGGACTGCAACAACTTATACAACAGACAGGACTGCAAGATTATCGACGATGAAATTGCCACTCTGTATAAAGAAAGAGCTTACGCAAACGAAGCTGCCATGACCGATGAGGAAAAAGCAGCAAGACCTGACAAGATTAAAGCGGAAATGGACCAGGCATATGCGGATGCGCCTGCTGCCTTTGATGACGGTGCCATTGATCTGGATGACTCCACTTCCGTTGCATGGATTATGATTAACAGCAGCGACTGGAATGTTATGTACAGTGTCGGCGACGTATACGACCCCGGCGCCAAAACAGACGGTCTTGTTGCTACCGATGTGGAAATCACCGGCGAAGGCACCTACACCGTATCCCTTGACTTTACCGGTGTTCCGGGCGGCTATGCAAACGGTATGGCATTCTCCGCACTGGCTATCGGCAACGGTGAGCTTCTCTATCCCGGCTATACGGTAAACATTACCGAAGTACTGGTAAACGGCGAGCCTTATACCCTGACTGCAAAGCCTTACACCACATCCGACGATGCAAGATGTACCCGTGTAAACCTTTACAACGAATGGGTTACACAGGTTCCGGACGATGCACGCACCCCGGATGGCGACACCACCGGCATCTCTCCGGTTATCGTTGACAATGCAGACCTGACCCATATGGAAACCCTTTCCATTACCTTTGAGTATGCACCCGGCAAATAATCTCAATTATAAATAAACGAAAGAGCTATGATACCATTCCGTATCATAGCTCTTCTTTTTATACAGGCTTTTCCTTTCGCAGACCGTCTTTCTTTGCTCTGCCTGCTTTGCAGCATTCCCCTTCCTTACACCAGCCGCTTCACTTCGCAGTTGCCCTGCAGGTTTTTCCAGAAATCCGCAAGCGGAGTGTTCTCATACTGTGCAATGATGCTGCAGTTCAGACCGCCGTGCGCCACCAGAAGAACATTTTTCTCCTGCACAAACTCCGGTGTCAGCACCTCCTTGATAAAAGAACCGCTTCTTGCAAAAAGCTCTGACAGGCTTTCCGCTCCGCCAGTTGCTTTATAGTGCGCCGGGTCATGAAATAGCTCGTAAACCGGACAATCCGGGTTCTCCAGCACTCCCTCCATGCCCTCGAAGCTTCCGAAGCTCATTTCCCGCAGTCTATCGTCTACCTGAATGGGTGTATTCCGTCCCGCCAGAAAAATTTCCGCTGTTTCCCGTGCCCTCTGCAACGGAGAACAGAAGCAGATATCAAAGGAAAGGTCCTTGTACTTTTCCCGTGCTTCCGCAGCCATCTTCCTGCCCTCGTCATTCAAAGGAATGTCCTCACCGCCCTGCAGCCTGTGCACGGCATTCCAATCCGTTTTTCCGTGTCTCATAATATATAACATAATGACTCCAATCCTTCCTTATTCTTTTATGTCATTTTACAGCAATAAAACTCCGTAAGCTGCCCCGCTTACACATGCTTTGTCTGTTTTTCAAAAGCATGTACCCAGTCGGATTTTACCAGGAACAAAGCAAATACTATGGAACTCAACGACCAGGTCAGCGGATATGCCCAGGAAATTACGGAGAATCTGGGCACAAGATGCAGAGTCATGGTCACATAGATAATTCTGACGCCGCACCAGAACGCCAGCATGGTAATCATGGGCACAATGGATTTGCCGCAGCCGCGCAGCACACCCGCCGCACAGTGGGAAAATGCCAGCAGTCCGAAGAACAGACAGATAATCCGGGCATGTCCCTGTCCGATGGTAATAGCTTCCTCCACGTTCACAAAGAAACGGAGAAGCTGCGGTGCCCATATGTAAACAATAAGACCAATCACTTCCGCCAGAGCTACCCCGGATATAATACCAAATGCCGCGCCCTTCTTGGCTCTGTCGTATTTTTTTGCCCCAAGGTTCTGACTGATAAAGGTGGGCAGGGAAATGGACATGCTGGTAATCGGCAGGAACGCAAAGCCCTCGATTTTACTGTAAGCGCCCACTCCGGACATAGCATAGGAGCCAAAGGAGTTAATGTTGGTCTGCACCACCATATTGCCGATACTGATAACCGAATTCTGGATGCCGTTGGGAAGCCCCTGCACAATAACCTCACCCATGAAGTCCGGATAATACCGGATGGATCTCCATCTCAATCTGCCCACATCCTGCATACGGCACATTTTTATAATACACAGAGCGGCACTGACACCTTGGGAAATTACGGTTGCCACACCGGCGCCTGCCACGCCGTAGCCGAGTTTTGCCACAAAAAGCAGATCCAGCACCACATTCAGAACAGAAGAAAGCATCAGATAATATAGCGGGTGGATGCTGTCGCCCAGAGCCCGCATGATTGCCATGCCGATGTTATACATAATAATAGTAGAAACGCCGCCGAAATAAATCTGCAGATACATCAGGGCATCCGGCATAACCTCTTCCGGTGTCTTCATGACCCGGAGCAGCCAGGGAGCCAAAAGCAGTCCAAGTACGGTTGCAACCACCGAAGCAATGATGCCGAACAGGAAATTGGTGTGCACCGCCTTATCTACGGCATCCATATTCTTAGCGCCGAAATATTTGGAAATCACCACCCCGCCGCCGGTAGCCACGCCACTGAAAAAACCGATAATCAGGAAAATCATGCTGCCCGTGGAGCTGACCGCCGCAAAGGCGTTGTTGTTGGCAAAATTTCCTACAACCCAGGCATCCGCCACATTATAAAGCTGCTGCAAAAGTTGGCCTAAAAAAAGCGGGATTGCAAATGCAAGCAGCCCCCTTCCAATCGGCCCCGTCGTCAGGTCCTTACTATTTTGACTTTTACTTATCTTACGCATTTTATACCTCATTTCTATTATCCATTGTAAGCCATTTCCGCCTTTTTCACAAGTGTATTTGAAAACCTGCCAAAAACCGCAAACAGGATTTGACTTTTACGCATAAATCCTCTATTCTAAAGTTTGGATATTACTACTGAACGGAGGACGCAAAATGGAAAAAATTGCGAGTTTCACGATTGACCATATAAAGCTGCAGCCCGGTGTTTATGTGTCCCGTAAGGATAAAGTCGGTGTGGAAACCATCACCACCTTTGACATCCGTATGACCAGCCCCAACGAAGAGCCCGTCATGAATACAGCGGAAGTTCACACCATCGAGCATCTGGCAGCCACCTTTCTTAGAAACCATAAAAGCTATAAGGACAAAACCATTTATTTCGGTCCCATGGGCTGTCGCACCGGTTTTTACCTGCTGCTTGCCGGGGATTACAAATCATCCGATATCGTTCCCCTTATGATTGAAATGTTTGAATTCATGAGAGACTATAAAGGCGAAGTACCCGGTGCCTCTCCCAAGGACTGCGGCAACTACCTGGATATGAACCTGCCCATGGCAAATTTCCTGTCCGGATGCTTTCTTGACAACGTACTTTACAAGATTGACAACAGCCGTCTTGTATACCCGGAATAACCATAGAAAGGAATTTACCACATGAAAAGAATTGGAATTATCGGTGCCATGGACTTAGAGGTTGAGCACCTGAAGGGCGAAATGCAGATCAGCCGTATCGTAGACAAAGCCGGCATGGAATTTTACACCGGCACCTTAAAGGGTGTGGATGTCGTCATTGTCCGCTCCGGCATCGGCAAAGTAAATGCCGGACTCTGCGCACAGATTTTAGCGGATGTTTTTCAGGTAACCCACATCATCAATACCGGTGTGGCAGGTTCCTTAAATGCCAAATTAGATATCGGCGATATCCTTATTTCCAGGGATGCACTATATCATGACGTGGATGTCAGAATTTTCGGCTATCAGTTGGGCGAAGTTCCCCAGATGGGCTGCCGTGAATTCAAGGCAGACAAAGCCATGATTGAAGCCGCCGTATCTTCCTGCAAAGAAGTCAATCCCGATATTCACGTAGAGGTCGGCCGTATTTTAAGCGGTGACCAGTTTATTTCCGACAAAGCAAAAAAAGAAACCCTGATTGCGGATTTTCAGGGCGACTGCACCGAAATGGAAGGCGCTGCCATTGCGCACAGCGCTTACTTAAATAAAATTCCCTTTGTCATCATCCGTGCCATTTCAGACAAGGCAGATGACAGCGCAGAAATGGATTACCCCACTTTTGAAAGAGAAGCAGCAAAGCATTCCGCAAAATTAGTGGAGCACATGATTACATTATTATAAATGGAGGAATAAAACATGCCTAAATTAAACGAAAACTACTTAAACCTGAAGCAGAGCTACCTGTTTTCCGAGATTGCACACCGTGTAGCGGCTTATCAGGAAAAAAATCCCGACAAGAAAATTATCCGCCTCGGCATCGGTGATGTAACCCGCCCCATCGGCAGCAACGTCATCAAAGCTCTTCACGAGGGTGTAGATGCCCAGGGCAATGCCGCTACCTTCAAAGGCTACGGTCCCGAACAGGGTTATGATTTCCTGCGCAATGCCGTTGTAAACTATTATGCGGAAAACGGTGTTTCCATTGATGCCGGCGAAGTGTTTATCTCCGACGGTGCCAAGAGCGATACCGGCAACATTACCGATTTGTTTGCACAGGACAATATCATTTTAATTCCCGACCCGGTTTATCCCGTTTACGTGGACACCAACATCATGAACGGCAGAAACATTACCTACATCAGCGCCAATGCGGAAAACAACTTCCTGCCCATGCCGGATCCCGCACAGCATGCAGACATCATTTACATCTGCTCCCCCAACAACCCCACCGGCGCCGCTTACAACAAAGAGCAGTTAAAGGTATGGGTTGACTACGCACTTGCCAACGATGCCATCATCCTGTACGACTCCGCATATGAATGCTTTATTACCGATAAGACCCTTCCCCGCAGCATTTTTGCAATTGAAGGAGCCAAAAAATGTGCTATCGAATTCTGTTCCTTAAGTAAAACCGCAGGCTTTACCGGCACCCGCTGCGGCTACACCATCGTTCCCAAGGATTTGAAATTTACCGCATCAAACGGCACGGAGATGTCCTTAAACGCTATGTGGAACCGCAGACAGACCACCAAATTCAACGGTGTTTCCTATATCGTACAGAAGGGTGCCGCAGAGGTATTCTCCAAGGAAGGTATGGCACAGTGCCGTGCCAATATCGCTTATTATCAGGAAAATGCCCGCATCATCGCAGACTGCATGGAAAAGAACAACATCCGCTACTTCGGCGGTATCAACTCTCCCTATGTATGGTTTGAATGTCCTATGGGAATGGAATCCTGGGAATTCTTCGATTATATGTTAAACAACATCCAGGTAGTCGGTACTCCCGGCGCCGGTTTCGGTGACAACGGCAAATACTTCTTCCGCCTGACGGCCTTCGGCACCAAGGAAAATACCATTGAAGCTATGGAACGCTTCGACAAAATGCTTCAGAAATAACAGACTTCTTATTCAATAGTAAATACATCCAAATAAGAAAACCGGCTACAGTAATATGCTGCAACCGGTTTTCTTTCATTTGCGTTCCTTCTGTTTTCTACATCTGATGACGTACCACCGCATACTCGTCCCCGTTTGTATAGTAAGGACACTCAAATTTGCTACCGCTCAAAAAACGGTACATCTCGTCCTCATCCAGATTGATGGCACAGGTATAGTACTCTTCGTCATCATCGTATTCATAATTTGCACAGGTATCACAGCTTGTCTGCATCTTTTCTCTGTCCTTCCTCGTTCCCTGCCGCGCATCCTGCTGCAGGTTTCGTTTTATTTGCATCGGTCTTCTATTCTGCACACACATTCAGTCTTTATGCAGGTAATCGTAAATCTCTCTCTTTCCTACGCCGCGGTCCTTTGCCACCTGCTTCATGGCTGACTTGGAGTCCATTCCGGTCTTTTCATAATAAGCCATATGCTCCTCAATGCTCATGTCTTCCCATGCTGCAATCTGCTCCCGCTTCTTTTCCTCCCGGCTTTTTCCTGCAATCACAAGCACATATTCGCCGCGCGGGTCCTCTGTCTCATACTTTTGAAGCGCTTCCGCTATGGTTGTAGGCAAAATCGTTTCAAACTTCTTTGTCAGTTCTCTGCAAAGCGTGATTTTACGGTTTCCCAATGTTTCTGACAAGTCTGTCAGTGTCTTTACCAGATGGTGGGGCGCTTCGTACAATATCATGGTACGGCTTTCTTCCGCCAATTCCGCCAGGATTTCCTTCCTCTCCTTTTTATCCGCAGGCAAAAAACCCTCAAAGCAGAAACGTCTGGTAGGCAGCCCCGACAAAGTCAGCGCCGTAATGCACGCAGCCGGTCCCGGCAGACTGGTAACGTTAATTCCCGCCTCCTGGCATTTCTGCACCAGAACCTCTCCGGGGTCGGAAATAGCAGGTGTTCCGGCATCCGTAATGAGCGCAATATTTTTTCCTGCCTGCATCTGTACGATAAGCTGGTCTGCTTTTTCCACCTTATTGTATTCGTGATAACTGGTCATGGGCGTATGAATATCAAACGCAGACAGCAGTTTTATGCTGTTTCTGGTGTCCTCTGCCGCAATCACATCCACATTTTGCAGTGTCTCAATGACTCTGGGCGTCATATCTCCCAGATTGCCGATGGGTGTTGCACATAAATAAAGCATTCCAGCCATAATTCCCAAACCTTTCTGTCTTATCCTTAATACCCGTATATATCGTAAATTTCGCGTGTATACACACCGGGCTTTTCATAAACAATCAGCGGACTTTCCACCGTCATGCGCGGTTTTGCTCCTTTTATCCCCTCTATAAGAACCATGTTCGGCTCCTTATCCACATAAGGGTACACTATCTTCATTCTCTTGGGTTCTATTTTATATTCCTGCATCACGGCAAAAATTTCCGCCAGCCGGAAGGGTCTGTGCACCATGAAAAAATGGCCGCCGGGCTTCAGCACATGCGCTCCCTGCCCAACCACATCCTTAAGCGTACACAAAATTTCATGCCGTGCAATAGCCTTGGGTGCATCTGGATTCTGCAGGCCGTGTTCTTCTATCATATACGGCGGATTAGAAGTAACCACATCAAAAGAAGCAGCCTTAAAAAGACTGCCTGCTTCCTTGATATCACCGGTCACTATATCAATTTTGGAAGAAAGACCGTTTAACGCCACACTCCGTCTTGCCATATCGGCGCTTTCCTCCTGAATTTCCAGTCCGGTCAGATGAGAAGCTTTGGTTTTTGCCTCCAGTAAAATCGGAATAATACCGGTTCCGGTGCCAAGGTCCAGCACCGTCGCACCGGGCTTTACCTTCACAAAACCGGATAACAGCACCGCATCCATACCGAAACAGAACTTCTCCGGGTTCTGTATAATCTGATACCCGTTTCGCTGCAGGGTATCCAGACGCTCCTTATCCTTCAGAATGACTGTTGTCGTTTTGTCTTCCATCTTTCTTTCCATTTCTGTTAAAAGTACGGTTTCTGTAGAACTTCTGCTGTTTCTTGAAGTCGTCACTCTTGTTATTCTGCGGTCTTTCATTCTCGGGACGGCTGTTTCTGTCCGCCTTCTGCGGTCTGCTGCCCCTGTCCTGACCCGGCTTATTGGAAAAATCCCTGTCCTGTCGTTCTCTTCTGTCCGGGCGTTCGCCACGTCTCTCAAAGCGCTCAGTGCGTTCCGGACGCTCTGCTCTGTCACCTCTGTCGGTTCTTTCTGCGCACTCCGCTCTGTCGCCTCTGTCGGTTCTTTCTGCGTGCTCCGTTCTGTCACCTCTGTCGGCTCTCTCCGCACGTTCGCTTCTGTCGCCCCTGCCGTTTTCCTGACGGTTCCGGTTGTCCTTGCGGGATCCTCTGTTCTGTCCGTTTCTCCTGTCACGGCGGTTGTCGCTCTTTCCACCGTCTCTGTCTTCCAGATCCGCATTCTCCTCAGCGGTTTCCTTGATTTCTTCCTCCTCAAGCTTCTCCAGTTCCTTTAACTCTTCGGCAGAAAGATCCAATTTCTCCTTCTTACCGTGCTTTCTCTTAAACTGAAGCTCCTCTACCTTATATTCACGGACTTCCTTCTCATCATTTACATCCACAATCACCTTAACAAGCTGGCGAAGCACGTTGACACTCTGCACTTCTCCCTTGGTGCCGTCATCCGCTGTAACAAAATCCCCCACGTTGGGAAGCTTGCGGTTCAGCTCTTCATAAGTATCTTCCTCATGCTTTAAGCAGCACATCAGTCTGCCGCATACACCGGAAATCTTGGTAGGATTTAAGGAAAGGTTCTGCTCTTTCGCCATTTTAATGGAAACCGGAATAAACTCCGATAAATGGGTATGGCAACACAACGGTCTGCCGCAGATGCCGATACCGCCCACAATCTTGGTCTCGTCACGCACACCAATCTGGCGCAGCTCTATTCTGGTTTTGAAAACACTTGCCAAATCCTTTACCAGCTCACGGAAATCGATACGGCCGTCCGCAGTAAAGTAGAATAAAACCTTATTGTTGTCGAAAGTATATTCCGCATCAATCAGCTTCATTTCCAGACCGTGCTTCTTGATTTTTTCAAGGCAGATGCGGAACGCTTCCTTTTCCTTACGCTTGTTGTCCGCTTCCTGCTCAATATCCTTCTGGGTGGCAATACGGAGCACCGGCTTTAAGGGCTGTATTACCTTGTCGTCCTCCACTTCTCTCGGTGCACTTACTACCGTACCGAATTCAATACCTCTGGCGGTTTCCACAATTACATGGCCGCCTCTCTCTATCTCAAACTGCAGAGGGTCAAAAAAATAAATTTTACCCGCTGTACGAAATCTCACACCTATAACTTTAACCATCTATAAACCTCACTTTCTACAAAACGGCACAAAGCCGTCTTAGAATATAATACTAACCGTTTTCCTTCATGTCAAGCAGCAGCAGTTCCATGGTCAGGTCAAAGTTGACATTTGCCTCCAGACGCTTCTTAGCTTTTTCCAGGGCTTTGATAACCTTCTCAATTCCTTCGTAGGAGGTTCTGCCCGCTACTTTCTTGATGTTCTGGATTTCTTCCCGGAATACCAGGTGATTGGCGTCGTTGGTCGCCTTAAACAGAAGCACATCCCGGTACCAGATGGACAGAATATCCAGGTAGTCGTTCACATCCATCTTGTATTCATTGATTTTCTTAATGGCAGCCACCATTTCATTGACATCCATTTCCTGAATGTACTTCAAAAGGGAAAGCGCTTCCTCTTTCACCTTATCAAAATCTTCGCTCATGGCAAGCTGTCTTGCTTTGCCCACGTTTCCTCTGGCAAACGCTACGCAGACCTCCGCCTTATAATCGGGTATCTGCATTTCCTTCATCAGATAATTCTTAATCAGTTCTCCCGGAACCGGCTTCATGTTCAGTACCACGCAGCGGCTTAAAATCGTCTGCAGCATGGCATTCACATTGGTGGTCAGCAGAATAATTACAGCATAAGCGGGCGGTTCTTCCAGTGTTTTCAACAGAGCATTCTGCGCCTGAACCGTCATCTTTTCCGCTTCATTTACAATATATATCTTTCTGGGACCGCTGTACGGTTTAATGGCAATGTCCCCGTTAATCTGGGTACGGATATCATCCACACCGATGGAATTGGGCTTTTCATGGGTCACACGGATGATGTCGGGATGGTTGTCCGAAAGCGCCTGCTTACAGGAATGACACTCGCCGCAAGGCTCTGTTCCGCCCTTTTCACACTGCAGCGCCATGGCAAAAATCTTGGCGATAAATTCTTTTCCCGCAAACCTCTCACCGTTGATAATATACGCATGGGAAATTTTTCCCGACGAAAGAGCCATCTGCAAATGCTCTTTAATCTGCTCCTGTCCAATAATATCCTTAAAATTTGCCATACTTCCCCGTCCTTTCTTTTGTTCTGCTTAACCTCAGGTGAAAATATCCAGCAGAAGTCCCTTGATTTCTCCTATTTTATTCAAAATGGCAAGGTTGTCCTGCTCGTCCTTCACCAGCTCCTGTGCAAGCTCGTCCAGATTTTCATCAATCAGCCGGATAATACCGTATACTCTGTGCCGTCCCCGTTTATCCAGAAAATTCTCTCTGGAAAAAGAATGGGACCTGTAAACAACCTCGTTTAAGAAATCCTTAATCAGACCACGATATCGTTTCATATCCCGTATGTCTCTCTTCTTATATAAACGGTCACCCTGCATGGTAATTTCTTCCATGAGAGATTGTATTCTTGTCTGCAGCTCCGACTCTTCAATCCGGCTTGCCAGTGTAAATTTGAAAGTGCCGTCACTCTGCTGCACATCCTTTGCAGGCTGTGTCTGCTGTACCTGTCCCGTACGGTCTACTTTAATCTCCATACATCACTCCCCCTTCGGTTCTGATGTAATCTGCAATTTCCTTAATGCAGCGTTCCAAATCATCGTTTACAAAAGTACGCTCTATGCGGGCGTCCTTTATTTTTTCTTCGGAAAAATCTACTGCATCCGCTAAAAAACGCCGGCACATTTCTTCATACTTCGGCTCATCCTGCTTCCGTTCCCTGTCAAGCGCCCGCTGCAGCCGTTCGCCGTCGTCAAGTGTAATAAGTACAGGTTTTACCTTATCCCCGCCAAAATAATTCCGGATATGTAGGAAGGACTCGATGGTGCCAATGGAAATATAATTGCTTTCCCCGTTATCCGCCTGTCCGTCGTCCACCGTAAAATAACGCCACAACCCGTGAACGGTGCGATACTCCCGGTGCTCCACTACTTTTCCACTTGCCATAAGTCCGGCAAACCCGTCCTCATCCGTGAAATAATACTCCACACCGTCTGTTTCATTCACCCTTATCGGCCGTGTTGTATATGAAACAATACTCTTCAGATGCAGGCTGCTGTCATCCAGCAGCCTTTTGTAAATCGTATCCTTTCCGGTCGAACTTTTCCCCATAATATAAAAGATTTTACCCATTGCTCCGCCCGTTCCGTGTGTTTTTATACTACTTCCACTACATGAATCATATCCGTCTTGCCGGCAATGCCCAGTGGCACACCGGCTGTAATGACTACCGTGTCACCCGGCTTTACCAGACCCGCCTGCTTACTCTTGAATACAGCTTCTTCAAATAAGGAATCCGTTGTGTTTTCCTTTTTAATGAGTACCGGGTTTACACCCCATAATAAGTTAAGCTGTCTGCAAACCTTCTTATCAACGGTACAGCCGATAATCTGGCATCCGGGCTTGTAACGGGCAATCATGTTTGCCGTAAAACCGGACATGGTAACGGTGATAATAGCTGCCGCATTCAGGTCCATGGCTACTGTACAGGTTGCATAGGAAATAGCAGTGGTAATGTCCAGTGTTCTGTCGTCGGTAAGCTGCTGCTTCTGAATTCTGCAGCGGTAGTTGATATCCTGCTCGGTACGCTCCGCAATACGCGCCATGGTCTTAACCGCTTCAACCGGATACAGACCGGCAGCGCTTTCTCCGGAAAGCATGATAGCGGTCGTACCATCGTAAATGGCATTGGCAATATCCGTTGCTTCCGCTCTGGTCGGGCGGGGATTTTTAATCATGGACTCCAGCATCTGGGTAGCGGTAATAACGTGCTTGCCCTGTTCCACTGCCATCTTAATCATCTTCTTCTGCAGTACCGGCACCTCTTCCATGGCAACTTCTACGCCCATATCACCGCGGGCAACCATGATACCGTCGGATACATCAATGATTTCCTTTAAATTGTCAATACCCTGCATATTTTCAATCTTTGCAATAATCTGCATGGGACTGTTATACTCTTTCAGGATTTCACGTACCTGTAAAATATCTTCCTTGGTACGGGCAAAGGAAGCCGCGATAAAATCAAAGCCGTGCTCAATACCGAAAATAATATCGTCTCTGTCCACGTCGCTGATGTAGGGCATGGATAAAATGGCACCCGGCACATTGACACCCTTATGGTTGGAAACAAAACCGCCGTTTATGACTTTACATACAATATCGTTGCCTGTAATCTCTTCCACAACCATTTCAATCAGTCCGTCGTCAATTAAAATTGTCATACCGACTTCAATATCATTCTTGAGATTTTTATAGGAAATAGTGGCTCTTTCCGCCGTACCCATAATCTCATCCGTTGTCAGTACAAATTTCTGACCTGCCTTCAATTCCACCTTACCGCCTTCAAAATCTCGCAGACGGATTTCGGGTCCCTTGGTGTCCAAAAGGGTAGCTACCGGAAGCTGCAACTCCTCACGTACCTTTAATACGCGGTTGTATTTTGCAAGCTGTTCTTTATGCGTTCCGTGGGAAAAATTGAAACGAGCCACATTCATGCCCGCTAACATCAGCTCCCGTAATTTTTCCTCGCTCTCACTGGCAGGACCAATCGTACAGATAATTTTTGTTTTTCGCATGTTCTGTCTCCTCACTTTTTGTCTTTTTACACGATTGTACTGACATATATGTCATCTTCTATTTCTTTTACACCCTGCACATGAAATCCCTGCTGTCTGTAAGCAGCAATTTCCGTCAGAATGTCTTTTGTAAATATCTCCCCGGGTACTATAATGGGGCTCCCGGGGGGATATAAATTCACATATTCACCTGCGGTTTTTCCTTCCGCATCCTTAAGCAGAACCCACTCTTTCGGTGTATCCCAGGCTCGTCCGATGCCAATCACCGCCTGCGTCTTTTTCTGTATACAAACCGGGGTGACCGCATCTGCCATTCTGTTTCCCTCTCTTTCCATCAGCTTCTCCTGCGTCCGTTGCTTCCGCTCCGCAGTGATGTACTCATCAATTTCCAATAGCGCTTTTGTCAGCCGCTCGTACCCTTCCTTCGTATCACCAATCGTAAACATGGCAAGCACATACCTGCCAGCCGCCATTTCCGGTTGCAAATGATATTTATGAAGAAGCATTTCGTAGAGCTGCTCTCCGTCCAGAAAACCGGTTTTATCCATGACTGCCAGTTTTCCCGGATCGGAATTTTCCTCTTTCAGAAAAATCAGATTTCGGCATGCAGAAAGGCTCTCTGTCATCCCTTTCCAGTATTCCCAGAAATCCCCAAATAGTTTCTCCCGGTTTGCGCTTGTTGTCGCAATGGCATCTTCCATGGCTGCCATAAAAATATAAGATGGGCTGGAGGTCTGATAAATCCCCAGAAATCTCCGCAGTCTGCACCTGTCCACCAGCTTTCCGTTTACATGCAGGATAGCTGTCTGTGTCGGTGCCGGCAGCGTTTTGTGAAGACTCTGTATCACCAGATCCGCTCCCTGCTTTACACTGCTTTCCGGCCACCTGCCGTCAAATCCCAGATGTGCCCCATGGGCCTCATCCACAATCAGAGGAATATTTCTTTTATGTGCCGCCTCCGCAATACTTTTCACATCCGCAGCAAGCCCTTCGTAAGTGGGGCTTACTATAAAAACAGCCTGCACATCCGGTGTTTGCTGCAAAGCTTCTTCCACTTCTTTTGCCGTAGCCGGCAGATTGCAGCCAAACAATGGATGAACTCCCGGCCACAGATATGCTATCTGCAGGTCCCGCAGATATGCCGCATGGTAGGCGGATTTATGTGCACCACGTACCATCAGTATTTTTCCACCGGGACTGACCGCCGTACTGATTGCCGACAATATCCCTGCGGTGCTGCCGTTTACCAGAAAAAAACTTTCCTCTGCACCGTAAGCCGCCGCTGCTTCTTCCTGTATCCGCTTCAAAATGCCCTGTGCATCATGCAGATTGTCAAAGCCGTCTATTTCCGTAATATCTATCTGAGCAAGCTCCCGCATTGTGTCCGTCTTAAGTCTTCTTTTGTGCCCAGGCATGTGATATGGATAATAATCCGATGCCCCGTAGGCAGAAAGCTTTTCAAAGAGTTCACTCATTTTCCTGCGTTTTATCCTTTCTCTTGGCTCCATGCCCTTTCAGAATACGGAAAGTTTCCAGAAGTGAACACCATTTATCCGCCGTTGTCACAATCCACGCCTCCCGGCAGGTGGGCGGCAAAACGGTAAGCGGCCACATATGCTTTACAATAATGTCTCTTTCCCGCGGTGTCAGATTGTATTCTTTTTCGGCATTTTCAAGTGCCCTCTGTGGATGTCTGAATCCATGCAGATTGGTAATTCCGACATGTGGATGCTTATGCCAGTCATAAAGGAAATAATCATGTAACAGGGCACCTCGCACCAGCTCATTACGCTTACAGGAAATCCCCATTTTCGCTAATTTGTCACTGATGGCGAGACTGTACTTTGCCACATTCATGCAATGACTGTTGACTGTCATATCTCCGTGCTGTACATGAAACTTCGTCCGGTTAAAATTTTTCGACTGAATAATATCGGAAGCATTCTTTTGGATTTCCCGGTAAAGATTTCGCTGCTTTATGTAATTTTGTTTCCACTTTTCCGCACGGCGTGCGTTTCTCGTCTTTATTTTATCCATAGGCATATTATAGCATTTCTTATCTTAAAAACATAGCTAAATACATCAATCTTTACACAAAAATTACCTGTACAAGAAGCATATAAGCAATGGTTCCCGTGCCGATACTTAGCAGTGTATTCTTTTTCCAAAGATGCAGAACTACCACAAGTGCCACGGCAATCAGCTCCGGCAGTCCGTGGTTACCGGAGAATAATGTCACTCCTTTTAAACAATATACCACCAGTGTTGCCATAATGGCACAGGGCAGCACCCGTCCCAGATACTGTACAATCTCCGGCACCTTTCTTTTTCCAAACACTAAAAAAGGGAAGAAACGGATTGCCACGGTCGTCAATGCGCTTACCGCAATAATTAAAATAGAATGTGTCATGCCTTTGCTTCCTCCTCTTCTCTCGGCTTGTCGTCCGCCTGTTTGCGGAATACAATTAGCAATATGGTACTGCATGCAAGAGCCGGCAGCAGGAAGCTATCCGGTCCTAACAGCGCCAATGTCAGAAGCGCCGTTAAAAATCCTGTCAGAGTGGAGAAATGTTTCTTATTTTCCAGCCACTGGTTTACCACGATTACCACAAACAATGCCGTCATGGAAAAGTCAACTCCGGTGCTGTCAAATGAAAGCCACTGTCCTATCAGCGCCCCCAATACCGAGCCGGTAATCCAGTATATATGGTCAAATAAAGATATCAAAAAAGATATCTTCTTTTCATTCAACCCTTCCGGTACTTTCAGGCTGCATAAAACGGAATACGTCTCATCCGTCAAAGAAAATGCCATATAAGGGAATGCTTTTCCCATCTCCCTGAATTTTTCAATAAAGGACAGACCGTAAAAAAGATGCCGTCCGTTAATAAACAATGTCATGACAAACGTATTCATCAGACTCTGTGCTCCTGCAAGCAAGGTTACAAGCATAAACTGCATGCTTCCCGCATACACAAAAATACTCATAAAAAAAGCCCAAATAAAATTATATCCGGCATCCTGCAGCATAAGTCCGAAGGCTATTCCGAGAAAAATGTAGCCTAAAAGAATAGGAATGGTCTGTGTAAAAGCAAATAAATATTCATTCGCATATTGATTTTTTTTCATGTTTATTTTTCTCCCAAATCTTATGCAGAGCCATTATACAATAAAATTTTGTGTCCTACAACATGACAATTTTAATCTATTCCCAATTTTGAGCAATAAAAAAAAGACCTTTTGAGGTCTCTTTTTTCGTGAATTTAAGAATCAGGTAGTGCAAGCATTACCAAAGGGGAAGGTAGCACCGGAGCTGACAGATAAAGAGTACAAAATGATTGAGTATGTATATACCTTTCACCCTTCAATTTCTGAGACAGAAGGAAAAGTTCAAATTGCAATGCTCTATGTAAATTTTGGGATGAGCATCATCCGGGATATGACACCAAGAGCAAGGCTCATGGAGGAAAAAGAGCAGGAATTGAGAGAAATTCACATGAAGATGGAAAGAGTGATGAGCGAGATCAAAAAAATTAGGGAGGGAGGCGCAATCTGATGGCGGCAGCAAAAATCAATACCCATTGGGATGAGGACATATACGGAAACTCAATTCTCGTAGTTGAAAAAGGAAGAGGAAAGCTCAATTTTGATGAGGTGGCAGATCTGCTCAGATATGATTGGCAGCTCCAAGGCCACTATGTGGTGTTGATAAATGCGACAGAGGCCACTTGCGGAGTAGATTGGAACCCATTCGGCGAAACAGAGAAAAAAGGAGATACTTGGGAGCTTTACCGTATTGAAGAACAAGAAAAATGCCCGGTATGTAGCAAATTATCACCATATACCCAATATTGCCCGGAGTGCGGGCACGAAATGATGAAAAAAGAGGATGCTGAGAGAGGCATCCGATCACAATCCAAGGCAATCCTTGATGCCATTATCAGAACCAATTTGGTGCAGGCGCAGGATGAAGAGGGCTGCCTGAGGATATTGGACGGCATTCTGAAGGAGGTATTGAAGTGAGGGAAGTTGTGAGCGGTGACAGCGTTTTATATTGCGGAGATTGCCTGCAGATACTCCCACAAATCCCGGATCAGGTAATAGATATGATTTTCACAGATCTGCCATACGGAACCACGCAGAACCAATGGGATTGCAAAATTGATTTGGAAGAGCTTTGGAAGCAGTACAAGAGAATTATCAAACCAAATGGCTGCATTGCATTATGGGCTCAGAGCCCGTTTGATAAGGTGCTGGCCTGCAGCAATATGAAAGAGTACCGGTATGAGTGGATTGTTGAAAAGACGAAAGCAACCGGTCACCTGAACGCTTCACGGATGCCAATGAAGGCTCATGAAAATGTTTTGATTTTTTACAAGAAGCTGCCAACCTACAACCCGCAAAAGACCACGGGCCATGAGCCGGTACATACATATACCAAGCACACAACGGATGGCACGAATTACGGAAAAACCAAAATAGGAGTGAGCGGAGGTGGCAGCACAGAAAGGCACCCAAGGGATGTGCTCACATTCAAATGGGATACTCAAAAATGCAGATTACACCCAACACAAAAACCTTTGGAGGCCTGCAAGTATTTTATAAATACCTACACAAACCCGGGAGAGGTAGTGTTGGATAGCTGTATGGGAAGCAACACAACGGGAAAGGCCTGCAGAGAACTTGGAAGAAAGTATATAGGAATTGAAAACGATACAGCAATGTTTGAAATTGCGAAAAGGAGGAATGAAGAATGAGAGCAACAAAGGCACTTGCAAATTATATCAAAGAGAAAGGAATCAAAATCAGCACCATTGCACAGAAAACCGGGCTTTCTGAAAATGTGCTTTATCCTTCACTTGGATCAGGGAGGGGCAGAAAGCTCAGCGCAGATGAGTTTTTGGCAGTGTGCGTGTGTTTAGAGGTGGATCCATTACAGTTTTACAAGAGCAGTGATGAAGAGGAGGAGTGATGCCAATGGCAATCAATGTTGATGCAATCCCTAAATCAGAGGGGAATGTAATTGGGGCCCTGCTCTACACCACCATAACACAATTTTATGCGGTGCCTGAAAATCAGGCCGCCTTTGAGAAATGGTTGGCTGCCCGGCAGCAGGAACCCGAGAAAAGGAGGGTAAAATGAAACGGATTAAGACGATACTCGCCATTGTGGCCATTGTTGCAATAGCAGCCCTTGTATGGGCCAAGCCATTGGATGCAGGCGAGGTTGAAATAATAGCGCTGAATTGGCAGGAACAACCTCAGGAGGCCCCCAATACCTTCATGGTGAACTACATACAGCCATCAGAGAAAGAGTGGCAATTTGAGCCTCTCAGTGAGCTCCCGTTGGATCCTGAGATGCAGATCTATATGTATGAGCTATGTGAGGAGAATAACCTGAGCTTTGCTTTCGCCGCCATGGTGATGGAGAGTGAAACCAATTTCAATCCGGCAGCAGTGGGAGATGATGGTGAGAGCGTGGGATATTTCCAAATCAATAGGATAAATTGGGAGCGCATGGCCACGGAGTACGGGCTGGATGTGCATGATCCAAAGGACAATATCAAATGCGGCGTTGTGATGCTCACAGAACTGTTTGAGAAGTATGAGGATCCATACATGGTGTTGCTGGCCTATAAATGCGGTGAACGCCGGGGAAGAGAGCTCTATGAGCAGGGAATCTATACCACAGCCCAATTTGATTGCGAGGAGCTCTGCAATAGAGCAATAGAGATTGAGGGGTATGTGGGAATTTTATGAGAAGGAAGAGGATCAGAAGGAAAGAGATTGGAGAAAAAATGTTAGGAGCCGGAGCTGGAATGGTTCTGCTGTTCGGATCAGGGCTTGATTGCCCGGAAAATAGCATGATACTTCTATGCGGCGGTATGACGGTAGGGCTTGCATTGATGTATGCAGGTGCACACATAGCAGATTTATGGATGTGAGGGATGGATATGAAAAAAGTGCATGAAAAAAGACCGGCGGCAACCGATCCTTTCACGCATCTCTGATGATATACAACAAAGACACAATATTCCTAAATAAAGTATATCATCCGAGGCTCAAAAAGTCAAGAAAAACACAGTAAAATCAAGGCTTTTCAGAGCTTTTTAATATTCCAATTAAGATATTAAAGTTAGGGGTGATACAGAGATTGTATTGGAAAAAAATATATAACCTTGGGAACGTGATGCAGATAGAAAAATGTTACCCGGGGAATTATGGAGCCCCCGGGATGCCAAGGAAGAAAAAGAAGAAAAGAACCCCGGAGGAGATACAAAGGCAGAATGAAACAAACAGATGGAAAAAGGTACAGAGGCTCATCCTTGCGAACTTCAAGGAAGGGGATTGGCACCTGATTCTGAAATATCTGCCAAAGAATAGACCGGGAAGTTACAAGGAGGCTCTGAAGCATAGAAAAAAATTCATTGATGAAATGCGGAAGGAGTATAAAAAAGCAGGCATCCCCTTCAAATGGATTGCAGTAACAGAGAGGGGAAAAAAGAGAGGGGTACTGCATCACCACATGATCATTGAGGATGTTACAGAGAATGACCTCATAACCGTGCAGATTGTGAAAAAGCTGTGGCAGCACGGCGGGGTGCAATTTGTTTCTCTGTATGAGGATGGAGAATATGAGAAGCTGGCTGAATATATCGTGAAGGCAGAAACCAAGGAGGAATGTGGATGGTGCACCTACTCCCGGAGTAGAAACTTGATTGTGCCGAAGCCCAAGAAACAGAAAATATACAGAAAAAGATGGCTAAAGGAACCAAGAGCGCCGGTTGGGTGGTACGTGGTAAAGGATAGCGTTGTGAACGGGGAAAACCCATATACAAAGGCCCCGTATCAGCATTATACGATCAAGAAATTAAGAGGAGGCCCTGATGATGGATAAATTCAAAGTGACAATATACATTGAAACCTCATTCCACGGCCCAGCTATCCGGCAGGCAGCAGGCGCATGGCTTATTGAATACATAAAAACCAACGGGGATCCCGAAACTCGGCAGGGTGTGATAAAAGAGGACAAGACCACAGAAAACGCTTTAGCGTTGGAGCTCCTGAAAGAAGCTCTCGGGAAACTCACAAAACCATGCTCAATCCGGGTAAATACTCAATGCGAGCATATTTTGAATGTTATGGAAAATCATTGGCTGCCTCAGTGGGAGAAAAACGGATGGAGGAATGCGAAAAATAAGCCGGTGAAAAATGTTGAGCTGTGGCAGCAGTGCCAAGAGCTCATGCAAAGGCACAGCATTTCATTTTCTAATGTGAAAAACTCATACGGAAATGTGATGCAGGCAGAGATCAGGAAGAAGCTGGAAGCATGAGAGAGTGTTTGAACGAGGCCCGGATCAAAATTATTGGATTTATGAGAGATAGATTTAAGGCAGCAGGCCTCTCCTTTGAAGAGGAGGAGGCTCAGGAGCTTATGGATGGAATTGAGGAAAGCATTTGGAATGAGCTGGAAAGTTACCGGAGCCTCACAGAAGTGCAGCAGATTGTGGATTGCGTAAGAGCAGGGCATGAGATGAATGTGCCATATTACGATCCTGAGATTGATGATGATCCATATATTGTGAGGCCTAAGTGGTAGGAAGGAGAAAAGGATGAAGAAAGTATATATCTGTTCCCCATACGCCTCTCAGGGCATTAAGGAGCAGAATGTAAAGAATGCGGTTAAATATTGCCGGATGGCCATGGAAAAGGGATGCTTGCCAATAGCGCCGCACGTATTTTATACGCAGATGCTTGATGATGATATTGAGGCAGAACGGGCAGCAGGATTGGCTCTTGGCATGGAACTCCTGAAGGAGTGTGATGAGATTTGGGTATTCGGTTCCGTAAAAGGCGGCATGATTGCGGAGGTACAAAAGGCCGGAGAACTTGGTATAAAAGTGGTTTTTATGCTGAAAAACGGAGATGAGTGGACTTGGCCAAAAGCATAATACAGAAACATACAGATCCAGCAAGCCGGGAGTGCTTCTTATGCCGGGAGGAGGCTGAGAAAATCGGGTATTATGGAGAACTGGCACACACGGGCCTCCACAAGCATCACTTTATATTTGGCCGCTTTGGAGCATTCAGGAAGAAAGCTGAGCGGTTTGGCCTATGGGGTTATGTGTGCATGGCAAGGCATCATGAATATGGCCCGGAATCTCCACACGAAAATGAAGAGGTGAGGGAACACCTGAGCCAAGTGGCTCAGAGGGCTTTTGAGGAAAAGTACGGGCATGAAATGTGGATGCAGGAATTTGGAAAAAATTATTTGAAGGAGGATGAGCAGGATGCAGGCAGTACCAATCAACAAAATAGTGGAGAGCATGAGCCAAGTGGATTTTTCAGACTTGAAATGCCCCATGATAACGATTTATGAGAAACCGTTAGATTTTCCCAATGCTTTCATTGCAAGGGTATGGGATGGAGATGGCCCGAAAGTTACAAATACAATCATCATGAGGTTTTCCCTTCAGGAGTGCCGGGAAGATATTGAGGCAGCAGGCTTCACAGTGAAATTTCCTCGGGCGGAGGGGGATGAGCCTCATATTGTGGAAACGTGGATGAGATGAATGCGAGGCTTGTAACAGAAGATGATGTATTGGCCATCATCTGCAAATACGAAAACAGAGCCATACAAAAAACAATGGTATACGAGATCTCAATGCTGCCCGGGTGCTTGGCCACAGAGGAGCAAGTGCTGGGAATATTGGGAAGTAAAGAGATAAAGTTTGAAGATTAAAACATGGAGGGATAAGCAATGCAGAGAAGCATAAAAATTGGCAAAAACAGATCTATTGGAATTGATGATGAAAAAACTCCGGTTATGACAGAAAAGGAATGGATCGAGGAAGGCATGAGGAGATTTGGCAAAGATTGGATGAAATGGCGCTTCAGGTGCCCCATGTGCGGCCATGTGGCCTCCATAGAGGAAATGGAGGCAGCGGGAGCCAAGGATCCAAATTGTGCATATCAGGAGTGCATTGGCAGATACACCGGGAAAGGCAGCCCGAAAGAAGGAGATAGCTCAGGATGTAATTGGGCGGCCTATGGATTATTTGGAATACCAAAAGGCGGTGTTGTAGTGCTGACCGGAGAAGAGGAAGGGATGCACATTTTTGAATTTGCTGAACCGACAGTAGAAAGCGAGGGGTAAGCATGGCAAATTTAGATGTTATGTATAGCAGCAAAACAGACCAATGGGCCACTCCATTGGATTTCTTTCGGGAGATCAATGCAGAGTTTGGGTTTGATTTGGATCCGTGCGCTGATGAGGAAAACCATAAATGTGAGAGATATTTTACCAAGGAGCAAAATGGACTTTTGCAGGATTGGGGGGGGTGCCGGGTGTTCTGCAATCCACCATATGGCAAAGAAATTGGTGCATGGGTTGAGAAAGCATACCATGAAGGGCACAAAGAGGGAACATTGGTGGTTATGCTCATCCCGGCCCGGACAGATACAAAGTATTTTCATGATTTTATTCTGAACCGGGCAGAGGTGAGATTTGTGAGAGGCCGCCTGAAGTTTGGAGGGGCGGCAGCAGGCGCACCGTTCCCATCAATGCTTGTAATTTTCAGGGGGCCGAGAATGTAAAGGAGAGAAAGAGATGGCTCAATATTGTAGGTATTGCAGCGGATTAGTGGTGGGAGATGTTGCATATTGCACCACGAAAAAGAAAGAAATACCGGAGCACTTGGCCAAAACAACAAACTATTGCCCTCATTATGACTTAAACCCCATAGATGCATTCGGAGAGAATGAGAAAGGGTATCAACCAAGGCATAAAAAGGAGGATATACAGCAGCAGTGTGAGGGGCAAATGGAACTATCAGAGTTTATTCGTTAGAGCAGTAGAGAAAGGGGATCAAGGATGGCAGAAAGAGCAACACGGTATATAAGTACAGAGGAGATATTGAGGGAGTACCGAGAGGCGAAAAATAAAAAGCAGCAGATCACAATCCTTGCAGATCAGAACCTTTGCACCCGGAGCGAAATCATAAAGATTCTGATTGAGGCCGGAGAGGATATGGAGTGCATGAAGCCAAAGAAGAATGGAAAAGAGGTAGTTGTGCCGGTCAAGGCGCTGCCTGATGTGATATTAGCGGCACTGTATGAAAAAATGGATTTGCTTGATAAGGAAATCACAACCAAAGAGGAAGAATACAAGCAGATTGTGAATTTTATTAAAAATTACAACCGGCAGCAGGAGCAAGAAAAATGAAAATGGAGGGATAAGCCATGAGAACATTAACCATTAACAATTTTGATATTGAGAAGATCGCAAGATCAGGGCAGTGCTTCAGGATGAAACAGATTGCTCCCAATATGTACTCCGTAATACACGGAGAGCATTATTTGGAAATCACAGTGAGGGATAATGGGAATTATATCTTTTCATGTTCCCCGGAGGAACTGAGCAGCGTATGGATTGATTACTTTGATCTGAGAAATTACGGAATGAATTACTATGATCGGGCAGAGGCAAGCATTAAGAACTCCGGGGATCCGTATCTCATCAAGGTATATGGCTATGGAGCAGGCCTCAGAATACTCCGGCAGGATCTTTGGGAGGTTATGGTGAGCTTTATGATCTCCCAAAACAACAATATACCCCGGATAAAGAAAACCATTGAGGCGTTATGTGAACGCTACGGCAGCAGGCGTGAATGCAATGGGAAGTATTTCTATACATTTCCTATTCCTGAAAAGCTTACAAATGAGCAGGAACTCCGGGAGATGGGGCTGGGATATAGAGCACCATTCGTGGCCGCCATGGCAGCGGGAGTGGCAAGCGGGAAAATAAAACTCTGTTATCTTAAAACCCTGAAAGGAGATTATGCAACACTACACAATTACCTCATGAGTATATGCGGGATTGGCCCGAAGGTTGCGAACTGTATTGAGCTCTTTGGCCTGCATATCATGAACGCCTTCCCGGTAGACGTGTGGATGGCAAGGGTGATTGATAGGGAATACGGTGGAAAATTCCCCACAGAACGGTACAGAGGCATTGAGGGGCTCATACAACAGTATATGTTTTTCTATGAAATTGAACACAAAGAAGGGCAGAACACGGACAAGCGGAAGAGATACCACATAAAATGCCCCATGTGCGGGAGGGATCTCTTTGTTTGTAAATCAATAGCTCAGGAAATGGGAATAAGCAACCTTGGCCACGGGAGCTGCCCAAATTGCCACACCTTCCTACATTTAGAATATAACGCCGGTAAGGATGTGATGATTGCAGAGTTTTGGGATGATTTCATGAAAAGGAGGGAGGCTGAGTGAAGAAAGAAGGGCAAAAGGTTACATCAACAGATATAAAGAAGGCGCTTGCAGGTTTCAATGAAAAAGATTTTTTCATAACCGAGTGTAAAACGTGCTCCACATATTTCCCAGATCCGCAAGGCCTCCTGAAGTTTGATGGGCTGGCCATAAGGAAAAGTTATACAAAGCCATGTATCACCGGGTATGAGATCAAGGTGAGCCGTGGGGATTTCCTTCAGGATAATAAATGGCACCTCTATCTGCAATACTGCAATGAGTTTTATTTTGTAGTGCCCGCCGGGCTCATTGCAAAAGAGGAGATACCTGAAAACGTGGGCCTCATATATTACTATCCTGATACCACAGTGCTGAGAACAAAGAGGAAGGCTCTGTATAGAGAGATAGATGAACCGATTGGAGTATATAAATACATAATTTTTAGCAGATTCGATCAGGATCGCATACCGTTTTATGAAAAACGTGCCGAATATGCCCGGGATTATCTCAATGACAAAGACGAGAAGCGGCAGCTTGGAGCTGCATTTGGAAGCAAGATGGCCAAAGACCTGAGAGAAGCTCAGGAAAAGCTCAGTAATATGCAAAATACTGAAACTGATGTGAAATTTGCAAAGGCAGTGGAGGAATTGCTGGAAAAGCACAATATTGGATGGAGATGGCACGGGAGGAATGATGAGGAGCTCATAAATAAGATGGACGAGGCATTGGGTAGCAGCTATCCAAGAGAACTTGCAAATGTAGAGAGAAGGCTTCAGGGAGCCTTGGATGAGCTCACCTCTATCCGGGAGAAATACACTAAAAAGGAGGTAAAAGCGTGAATATAAAACCGATTAAAGCAATGCTTCATACAGCAGGAAAGACAGATGAAGAGATATTGAAACAAAGCGGACTCATAAGCCCCGAGGAAATTCCAAAAGCAAGAAAGATTATAGAGGCATGGGATGGCATTGAGGTGATTGTGGATGCAACACCGATCAATAAGCAGATTCAGCAATATGCCCTGATTGGCTGGGATGAGCAGGATTGTGAGATTGATGGCCGGATAAAAGAGGTAATTTACCTCATGGAGCAGGATCCCATGTTTGGCACCTATGTGAATGATAGGGAGCGCTTTGAGCTGGATTGGGCTGAGAAACGCTATGAACCGGCAGGCAGTATTGTATTTGAGCCTGAAGATATTGAAATATTAGAGGAAACACCGGCTCAGAGGCTTGCAAGGCTTGTCACAAACCACCCGGATCTCCCAGTGATCCCAATGGTGGATTGGAAAGTATGTGCCGATTGCACCGGAAGATGGGCGGCAAACATTGGGCGGGCCTGCATTGCGGAGTATGTATGGGAACCGGACAACCGCAGCGGGGATCCGAATATCCTATACAGATATAAGGCGGTGGAGCTGGTGGATGCCATGGCCGAAAACGCAGAAACCCGCATAAAACCTCAGGCTGAGCCCATTTTTGTAAAACCGGATCCATTCTTTCCTGAGGATGAAACAGAAATAAAGAGAAAAGCAGAGGAAGAGAGGAAACGTATATATGAAGCCGCCCGGCAGCAGGCGTGGGAAAAGGTGAACAGTATGCGGTGGAAGAAAGCTCTTTTTGTAGAGATTGACCTCCCGGAAGATTTGGAGGAATGGGTATGAAAGAATATGATGCGCTGATAATCAAAGGGAAATGGCTTGGGAAGATATTTGCAGAAAAGGATCCAAAGGATTGGGAGATACGTGGCAGCAGGACAGAGAAGCGTGGCAAAATCCTCCTGATTGAAAGTGGCACCGGCATGATAGTTGGCCAAACGGAAATCACCGGATGCGTAGAGCTGGATCTTGTGGATTTTGTTCACCATGAGCATCACCACAAAATCCCGGATAGCCTTCATCAATACAAATTGCCATATCCACATACATTTGCATGGCAGATAAAGGGATCCAAGAAGTACAGAGAGCCTATATCATACAACCATCCTCAGGGAGCAGTGATTTGGGTAAAAATACCGGCAGAAATATTGAAGGGAACAGAGGCCGAGAACTTGATGAGGGAGGAAAATGGCAGAGTTTGGTGATTTCATGGCAGTATATGAAGAATTTGCAAAGCTCAGACCATTATACATGAGCTTCAAGGAAATAAAGACCGGGATCCCAAGGTGGAGGATGCACATATTTGTGAGAGGTGCCGCACCAAGCGGAGGAGATATGGAGCTCCTCTGCATTGAGGATCCTGATAAAAGTAAATGCCTGAAGAGGGCCACAAATACGCTGAAAGAGAGGGTAAAAGTTGAATAGAAGGCAAAAAAGAAAACAATTCAGGAAAGCAACCGGCATGACACCGGAGCAATGGGAAGTCTATTGGCGGGAGCATTGGCCGGAAATTGTGGCCGAGGGCATAAAAGAAGCCGGAGAGAGGGCAAAGCAAGGATTTATTCAGTTAGCGGCAGCAGTAAGGGAAAGCGGCAGGCTCATCCAAGAAGAGATGAAAGAGTGGGCTGAAGAAATCCAAGCGGCAGCAGGCTTCATGGAAACAGAGGAGATGCTGAGCAAATCCTTGTATTTACCGGAGGGAGCTGAAAAAGAGCTCCTTCAGGATAAAGGCCTAAGAGCTGACCGCTCCGGGGCCTATTGGCATTTTTATTATGATGAAGCCAATGAGGTGTATTTTGTTGAGCTGATTCAGGAAAGGAGGGAGCCGGATGGTAGCAGTGCTCATTGAGATCCTGAAGGTTATGGGATTGATAGTGGCAGTAATATTTGTAGCAGGCGTGATCATTGTGCTTACGGCGTGTGTAATATTCATTTTGAAGGAGATGGCAAAGGTATGGAACGGAACAAGCAGGAAAGAATAAATATTTTCACGGATATTTTGGGAGAAATCTGCCCGGATGGCTTTATTGAGAGGCTGGATAAAGAGGGATATTTTGAGGCACCGGCAGGCAAAAAGCATCATGGAGTTTACGAAGGGGGGCTTTTTGAACATTCCATAATGGTGACATCTGAATTGATTGAGCTCACTGATAGATTGGGATTGAAGTGGGAACGCCATGAGGGGCCTCTTGTGGTTGGCCTGCTTCACGATCTCTGCAAAGTAAAGCAGTACATAACCACGCCCGTACCGGCAGATGAGGCAGAAATGGAGCAGGGCCCGGAAACATACACCGAGAAAACCTATGAATGGAATAAAAAGCAGAACCTCACCGGGCACGGAGAGGCAAGCATCTTCAGACTTATGGAATACGGAGGCCCTCAGCTCAAAGCTGATGAGATGTACTGCATCCGGTATCACATGGGAGCATATCAAGGGCAGCAGGAATGGGAGGCGCTGGATGCAGCAATCAAGCAGTACCCCAATATCCTATATACCCATTTAGCAGATATGATTGCATCAAAACTGAAAGGAGTATGAGGATGGAGAAGAAAGAATTTGAAAAGCCGGAGCTCAAAGAGCTGGATATGGATGAGATTGTTGATAAAATCTTAGATCTGAATATTGTGGAGGGTAATAAGGTGAATTTTACTGAAGAGGCAAAGAGCCTGATCCACATGGCAGCAGAGAAAGCCCGGAAAACCAAGATATATGAGCGCAATTTTGAAAACCGGCCCGAGGAATGGAAAGAAGTAAAGCCCGAGGATCTGTTTATGAAGATGCTGCTGAAAATCATAAATGCACCAACAAAGATCCACATGATAGCGGTGCCAAGGTTGATGCTCCCGGCCATTGATGATGCGATAAGGAGGCAGCAGGCGTGAATAAAGTATTTTTGATGGGAAGGCCCACAAAGGACCCTGAGGTGAGATACACGCAGGGAGAAAAGCCCACAGCGGTTGCACGGTACACTTTGGCCGTGGATAGAAGGGGAGAGGGTGCTGATTTTATTTCTTGCGTGGCATTTGGAAAGAATGGAGAATTTGCTGAGAAATATATTAAAAAGGGCACTAAGATAGTGGTTGAGGGCCGAATCCAAACCGGTTCCTATACAAACAAAGAAGGGGCAAAGGTTTACACCACGGATGTGGTGGTGGAAAATCAAGAATTTGCCGAGAGCAAGAAGGGTATGAGCGAAGAGGACAGAGAGGCAAGAGATCAGGCAGCAATGCAGGGCTACCAAAGCACCGGGGATGGTTTCATGAATATTCCTGAGGGCATAGATGAGGAATTGCCTTTCAACTAAGTAAAAGGGAGGTGCCGGAGGTGACAAAGGAAGAGCTGGGGCAATTATCAGATCTCAGGAAAGAGATCAAAGAGCTGGATGCGAAAGTAGAACGCTTGCAGGAGCAGAGGGTTGGGAAAGTAACGGATAGGGTACATGCTTCCATGAAAGAATTTCCCTACTGTTATACCACCAAGACAATCACCGGAGTGGATCAGAAGGAGAGCAAGAAGCATAGAAGGGCACTCACAGAAAATGAGCTGCTATTGCTGAAGCGCAGGCGGCAGGCGGTAGAAGAAGAGTATAAAATATCACAATTTATCAAGAGTATCAATGATAGCAAAATCCGCAGGATAGTGGCACTCAAATATGAGGAGGGGTACTCTTGGGGGAAAGTGGCTGAAATATTACATTGTGATAGAACATACCCGGAGAAACTACTCACCAAGTACCTGAAGGAACATAAGGAGGAGAAGAGAAGATGATCATATTGGTTGTATTCGCAGTGATAATATTGGCCATCACGGCAGCAGGCTTCATTTTTTATAGAATCGGGAAAGAGAAAAACTTTATCAGACAATGCGGCGGCAGAAAAAGAAAATGAAACTTTCTCACAATTCTCACTTTAGATATGTTATATTGCTATCAGGTGAAAATGTGTTGGCTTATCCCCAAACCTATTTTATCCAAGCACTCAGAGCATCATTTCCGGCAGGAAGCAGGAAGTGGTGCTCTTTGCGTATAGAAAGGCTGGGATAATATGAGCAATATTCAAAAGAATATAAACAAGGTGCTGCTTGCACTCAGGACAAAAGGCATTGTATACAAAATAAACTCAAAACAATTTTACTCATCCGAGCAAAAGCGGATCATAACCAAGTATATCCTCTTTGAATTTAGCGAGTGGGAAGATGGGGAGCCCTTTTATAGCAAAAAGGAGCTCCTTTTATATTTGGTTGAGAGATGGAAAGAGGTGAATGGCGGTGACGGTGGAGGAGGCAAAAGCGAGCCTGAATGATCAGCAGATAGCTTTTTGCGAGCACTACGTGGCAACTCTGAATGCCACGCAGGCCGCCATTGATGCCGGATATTCTGAAAAAACTGCCCGGCAACAAGGGAGCAGGCTGTTGACAAATGCTAACATAAAAGTATTTATTGATGCGCTACTTCAGGAGTTGGAAGATCAGAGGATTGCCAAGGCAGATGAGATTTTACAGTTTCTCACGGCAGCAATGAGGGGTGAGGTAAAGGATAGTTTTGATCTTGATCCATCATTGCAGGATAGAATGAAAGCGGCTGAATTACTTGGCAAACGGTACAAATTATTTACAGATAAGCATGAGATAGAGGGAAAATTGGAACCCGTCACGATAATAAATGACATTCCAAGGCCGGAGAACTGATGGAAGTAAGCCTGAAAGATTTGATTGCCCCGCAATTTTACTCTATCCATTGGGATATTTTGGAAGGCAAGCACACCCATTACAAGCTGTATGGAGGCAGAGGATCCACAAAATCCTCTTTTGTGAGTATTGAGATCATATACGGGATGATGCAGGATCCAAATGCCAATGCCGCCTGCTTCAGAAAAGTAAAGGACACGCTGGCAGAGAGTGTATTTGAGCAACTCCTTTGGGCTATTGATGCCTTGGAGGTATCTCATTTGTGGAAAGTCACTCTTTCCCCATTGAGGCTCACTTATAAGCCCACCGGGCAGAGGATTGTTTTCAGAGGATGTGACGATCCGAACAAAAGCAAATCCATAAAGGTAAGAAAAGGCTATTTCAAATACATATGGTATGAGGAGCGGGCAGAATTTCCCGGGGATGAGGATGAGCGTAAGATTAACCAATCCCTCATGCGTGGTGGTGATAAATATGTGGTTTTCTACACATGGAACCCGCCAAAGAGCCTCAACTCTTGGGTAAATCAGGATGTGTTGGAAGAAAGAGAAGATACTCTTTGCAACCACTCCACATATTTGACGGTGCCAAGGGAATGGCTGGGAGAGCAATTCTTCATTGAGGCAGAGGAACTCAGAAAGAGGAAAATCCTTGCATACCGCCATGAGTACCTTGGAGAAGCCATTGGAAACGGCGGCAAAGTATTTGATAATATCATCATACGGAAAATCACGGATGAAGAGATTGCAATGTTTGACAAGATCAGGCAGGGCCTTGATTTTGGCTTTGCAGCGGATCCGTTGGCCTATGAGAGAATGCACCTGAATAAAAAGCAGAGGCGGCTCTATATTTTTGGAGAGGTTTACCAAACCAATCTCAGAAGCTCAAAGGCTGTGGAATATATCAAGATCCTCAATCCTGAAAATAAGATCATCACAGCAGACAGTGAGGAGCCGAGAAGCATTGACACATTCAATGAGCTTGGCCTCCGGGTAGTAGGGGCAAAGAAAGGCCCCGGCTCTGTGGATCATGGTATTGCCTATCTTTCAGATGATTTGGATGAGATTATCATTGATCCGGTACGGTGCCCGAATGCGGCCCGTGAGTTCAATTCATATGAGCTGGAAAAAGATAAAAATGGCAATTTCAAAGGCGGTTATCCTGATAAGGACAACCACAGCATTGATGCAGTACGCTATGGATTAGAGGGAGATATAACAATGAAAAAAGCCAAGATCAGAAAGAGAGCCAAGGTTGTGGGCTCATAAGGAGGTACGAATGTATAAATTTACATACCCGGCTGAGCAATGGGATGAAGCAGCTATTGATAAAGGCATTATACTCAGCCTGATCACAAAACATTATGGATTGATTGCCGAAAAGGCGAAAAATAAAAGATACTACAACGGGCAACATAAGATCCTGAACCGGAAGCGAGAAAAGAACGCACCCAATAATAAAGTGGTGTGCAACCATGCGAAGGACATAACAGACACGGCAACCGGATATTTCATGGGGAACCCCATCACATACTCCAATACGGGCGAGCAGGACATTGATCCTCTGCTGAAGGCATTTGATGATGCCAATATTGATGATGTGGACAGTGAAAACGCCTTGGAGGCTTCCATGCTGGGCCTCACATATGAGTATGTATATGCAAAAGAGGGACAGAGCACACCAACCTCAAAGAATATCTCAGCGCTGCATACCTTCATGATTTATGATGATACCATTGAGGAGAATGAACTGGCAGGCGTTTACTATTACCCGAAGAAAAATGATGCCAAGGAAGTTGTGAAGTGGGCGGCCACGGTAGTGACCGCAAACTATAAATATCAGCTCAATATTGAAAACTCCCCGGATGTAGAGGGCACGATAAATGAAAAACCCGAGCCTCATTATTTTGGGGAAGTGCCTATTATTGAATACCTGAACAATAAGGAAGGCATTGGAGATTTTGAGCAGCAAATCCCGTTGATAGATGCCTATAATACCCTGATGAGTGACCGGGTAAACGATAAGGAGCAGTTTATTGATGCTCTTTTAGTGCTGTATGGATCTATCTTGGGAGATGATGAGGAAGAAACCAGCGAGGCAGCCAAGAAACTCCGAGAGGAGAAGCTCTTGGAGCTCCCGGTGGATGCAAAAGCCGAGTATCTCACCCGGCAGATGGATGAAAATGGCGTGGAAATACTTAGGAAGGCAATAAAAGAGGATATTTATATGTTTTCCCACGTTCCAAACCTTTCTGATGAGAATTTTGTTGGCAACTCTTCAGGCGTGGCAATGGAGTACAAGCTGCTGGGGCTTGAAATGCTCACCAAAGTAAAGGAGAGGAACTACAAGAAGGGCCTCAGAAAGAGGATCAGGCTGTATTGCAATTTCCTTGGAATGAAGGCTATTGCGTTAGAGGCTGGCTCCATCATTCCATCCTTTAGCAGATCCCTTCCTAAAAACCTTCAGGAGCTTTCAGGTATCGTATACAACCTGAAAGATGTGGTATCTATGAAAACCCTGCTGAAGCTACTGCCATTTGTGGAGGATCCTGATTTTGAGATTGAAGAGGTACAAAAGCAGGCAGATGAAAGCATCAAACGGCAGCAGGCGTTATTTAGCAGCAATCCGAACACTCCACCTCCTGATCAGGTAGATTTGGATAGCGAGGATGAAGAGGAAGGCGTGACCGGTAAAGAGGAGAAAAAGCCTGCTGAAGAAAAGAAAGAGTGATGTAAATGGGATATTGGGAGAACCGGCAGGCTCAGATCATGTATGAGCAGATGGAGGATGCTGAGAAAGTTGCCCGAGAACTGTCCGACATATACGCCAAAGCCACAAGAGAGCTCAATTACCAAATAGGAGAGATATTTGATAGATTTACAGATAAACATAATTTGACAGAGGATGAAGCCCGGAGGCTGCTTGGCATGATGAAGGATCCTGCTGATATAGCAACTCTCCGGGAGGCGTTGGCCAAAGATCCAAAGAATGCCGCATTGCTGGCAGAGCTGGAAAGCCCAGCATACAGAGCCCGAATTGAGAGGCTGGAAAATCTGCAAAATGAGATTGATCGAATGATGCAGGAAATATATGGACAAGAGAAAATGGTAACCTCAGAACATTATGCCAATGTATTCCACAATTCCTATTATCGGGGCATTTATGAGATACAAAGGCAAGCAGGCTTTCAATTTTCGTTTTCTACCGTGGATCCTCAGATGCTCAATCAGATGCTTGCAATGGAGTGGGCCGGTGCAAATTACTCCTCACGAATATGGGGCAACACAGAGGCATTGGCCAAAGACCTGAAGGAGCAGCTTGTATTAGGGTATCTTACCGGGAAACCGGAGGCAGATATGGCCGCAGAGATAGCAAATAAATTTGGCGTTGCCAATTATAAAGCCCGGAGGCTTGTAAGGACAGAGAGCAATTTTCAATCAGCTCAGGCGCAGCTCTGCTCCTATGAGGAGGCAGATGTTGAAAAATATATGATTGTGGCCACGCTGGATCTGAAAACTTCAGAGATATGCCGGGAAATGGATGGAAAAATCTTCCCGGTAAAAGAGGCAAAGGTGGGCGTGAATATCAATCCATTTCATCCATTTTGCCGCACCACCAACGTGGCAGCGTTTGATGATGATGATCTGAGCACTCTGAAAAGGAAAACCCGGGATCCGGTGACGGGAGAAAGAAAGCTCATTCCGGCTGATACGAATTATAAAAGATGGTACCAGCAGAATGTGGCCAACAATCCGAAGGCTCAGGCAGCAGAAAAGGCGGTTAAGAATTGGGGAGCCGACACCAAGCAATATGAGGTATACAAAAAGCTCATTGAGAAAAAACACATTGGAAAGACATTGGCAGATTTTCAGGAAATGAAGTACACAAGGCCGGAGTTTTATGATATGCTTAAAACAGACTACCGGAGAAGGAACACCCTCAGGCTCAACCCTGAGAAAGCCCTTCCTGAGATGCCAATCACTAATTTGCCCGAGCCGAAGTTTACCAAGTATCTATTTGGGGGAGAGAACCCAGATGGACTTGCAAAGGGAGCTGCATTTGAGAGCCGGTTGGGTTACAATGCGGATAATTGGAAAGAACTGCAAAGAGAAATAAAGGCGGCAGCGCCTAAATATCCGGCCACAATCAAAGGCTCAAATGAGTATGGTGTGAATTATGAGCAAAAAATTGTACTGTATGGCAAGAACGGAACGCCTGCTAATGTAGTGGTTGCATGGTTCAAAGATATGGAAAAAGATGAGATGAGAATGGTATCAGCATATATCAAGGAGGTGTGAGTGTGTATAAAGAATTTGATAGAGTAAAGCTAAAAGATGGCCGCATTGGCACGGTAATGGATCACGCTGGCCCGGATTATGTGGTTGATGTGGGAAAATCTGAGAAAGATTACGATACCATCATGGTGAAGCCGGAGGAAATCGAAGGCAAAGCAAAATAAAAAGAATAATTTTGACAATCAGCATCATGCAGCAGTGCATGGTGCTTTTTTGTACCCATTTTTCAGAAAGGAGGAAAGGATCATGAATTTTGGTGCAGCATTGGAAGCGGTGAAACGGGGCAAAGGAATGAGATTGCCTAAGTGGAGCCCGGATGTAGTGATTAGAGCACAATTTCCTGATGAGCACAGCAAAATGACAGCGCCTTATTTGTACGTTGAGAGCAGATTTGGCAGAGTACCATGGAAAGAAACCATGATTGAGTTATTTGCTGAAGATTGGGAAGTTGTAGAGTAGAAAGGCGGTGATCCTTTTTATCTCCCCGGCTGAGGGTTAGAAGGCCCGCTCTGAGAGCCTCAGGAGAGCGTTAAAATACCGGAGGCAAAAATAATCAATAGCGAACCCACGGGGCCAATCTGAGGCAATATGGGGGCGTGAAGGAGGATAAAATGAAGTATATGAACAATCGTTATGGATGCAGCAAGATATTTGGCAATGCAAGATGCAAAATGCCTATGAATTTACAGTTTTTTGCAGAACCGGATGGCAATGGCGGTGGAGCCGGTGGTGGTGCCGGAGATGCCGGTGGGGCAGCAGGTGGCGAAGGTAGCGAACCCGGAGGAGCAGGAACCGGAGAAGGAGGAGGCAATCAGGGCGCACAGAGCTTTGATGATTTCCTGAAAAATCCTGCAAATCAATCTGAATTTGATAAGAGAGTGGCAAAGGCTTTGGAAACGCAGAAAGTAAAGCTCACCGCAGATATTAACTCTCAGATTGAGAATGCAAGAACCGAGGCAGAGAAATTGGCCAAGATGAATGCAGAGCAGAAAACTCAGTATGAAAGAGAGAAAAAAGATCAGGAACTCTCCAAGAGAGAGGCAGAGCTGACAGCAAGAGAGCTGAAGGCAACCGCAAAAGAAACTCTTGTGAGCAAGGGCCTTCCTGCATCTTTGGCTGATGTACTCAATTATGAGAATGCTGAGGCTTGTAACAAATCCATTGAGGCTGTTGAGGCAGCTTTCCGTGAAGCTGTGGCGGCAGGCGTGGATGAGAAGCTCAGAGGCGGCAAACCGCCCAAGAAGGCACCGGATGGCACGCAGCTCTACACCAAGGAGCAGATTGAGGCTATGACACCGGAAGAAATCAATAAAAATTGGGATGCTGTTCAGGCATCTATGAAGAAAATGAGCTGATAAGGAGGAAAAAATAATATGTCAGTAACAAATTTTATCCCTACTATTTGGAGTGCCCGACTTTTAGAGCACTTAAATAAAACCCATGTATACGCCGCTCTTGTAAACAGAGATTATGAGGGCGAGATCAAAAATTTTGGTGATACCGTGAAGATCAACCAGCTTGGCCGTGTAACCATCAAGGACTACACAAAAGGAAAGGATATTGACGATCCCGAAGATCTGAGCGGTGAACAGACCATCCTCAACATTGATCAGGGAAAATACTTCAACTTTTCCATTGATGATGTGGATAAGGCTCAGGTAAATCCTAAGTTGATGGATGGAGCTATGCAGGAAAGCGCATACGGCATGAATGATGTTACAGATCTGTTTTTGGCAAATCTGATGGCTGTAAATGCTCAGAACAATGGAAGTTTAGGAACGGATGAGAGCCCGATTGTTCCAACCAAGAATGATGCCTATGATTATCTTGTGGATTTAGGTACAGACCTCACAGAGAAGAATGTGCCTATGCAGGGCCGCTGGGTAGTAGTACCGGCGTGGTTCCATGGCTTGCTCTTAAAGGATCAGCGCTTTGTTGGCAATGGTACGGATTACAACAAGGCTATTTTGCAGGGCGGTGAAGTCGGAACGGCAGCAGGCTTCAGAGTATGGTTATCCAACAATGTACCGAACACTGAGGGCACCAAGTACAAGCTGATTGCCGGTACAAACAGAGGTGGATCCTATGCAGAGCAGATCCTCGAAACAGAGGCATACAGACCGGAAAAGAGATTTTCTGATGCTGTTAAGGGCCTGCACGTTTATGGCGGCAAGATCGTACAGCCCAAGTGCTTATCCGTTGCAACCATGAACAAGAAATAATGATGAGGAGGTAAGCTGATATGTGGATCCGAAATAAAGTGACCAATACACTTCAGGAAATCCACAACGCAGATGTGATCAAGATCTGCAAAAAGGAACCTGAAAAGTATGAGTTATCTGAGGAATATCCCGGAGATAACAAGGAAGTGAAGGCAGCAGCTCAGGCGGCAGCAGAGAAGAAAACCGAAGAGGAAGCAGAAAAGTCAGCCGAGGAGGCAGAGGCCAAAGAAGCAGCCAAGAAAGCTGAGGGAGAGGCCGCTCAGGTGGCAGCAGGCAAGGAGGGAGCTGGCAATGATACCACCCCGGAAGATTACGCCAATATGAAAATTAACGATCTGAGAAAGATTGCCAAAGAAAAGGGTATTCAGGGCTACAACAATATGGATAAAGCCACTCTTGTTGCAGTAATTCAGGCACACTAAAGCCTGAGGAACGGAGGCAACAATGGCAGAAACCATATGGAATGATTTGAGCATCCTGAAAAAGCTCACCGGGGAGAGTGATGAAGAATTACTCTCCCTTTTGCTGCTTATGGCAGAGGAGAAGCTCTTGGAGCTCACAAACAGAACCAAGATGATCCCAAAGCTCACGGCGGCAAAAAGGAATTGGGCTGTAATTGCATATAACCGTTTGGGTATGGAGGGCGAAAGCTCACGAAGCCAAGGCGGCATATCCTCAGCATTCATTGAGATTCCAAAGGAAATTGAGGAGGCAATCAGGGCCAACCGAATTGCAAGAGTTGGAGGAAAGGTGCATGAGAAAACCGAGGATCAGGATCAGGAGGAACCTGCTGAAAACGTATCATCTCAGACGGCGGCAGCCGGGAAAGGATAAAGAGGGTGGCAGTATAGTGGATTATGCCGAAGCAGTACCGATTGAGGCAGCAGTTTGGGCGGCAGGCGGCAAGATTCAGGCTGAAATGTATGGAGAAAGGCTTGCATACATGAAAAATATGCATTATGAAGGCAACGAAACCATGCAGGAAGGTGATGGAATATGCGTGAATGTAGGCCCGGAAGATCCACCGGATTACAAGGTTGTTGCAATCAATGATGATTTCATCCCGACACAGATCACACTGGAAAGGATTTGATACTATGGCAGCAGTAAAAGGCGCAGAGAAGCTCATGAGGCAGCTCAATAATTTGGGTAATATCAACCCGATTGTGGAGAAAGCAGTGAGAAAAGAAACCCTCAGAGTACAGAGAAATGCTGTATTGCTTTGCCCGGTAAATCACGGGGAGCTAAGGCAGACCATAAAAACCAAAGTGGAAGCCACGGAGGGGATGGTAATAGGCACGGTTTACACCAATAACAAACACGCAGCATATGTGGAGCTTGGAACCGGCCCGATTGGAGAGGCAAACCATGAAGGCATTTCTCCTGAGGTAAATCCGGTATATTCTCAAAGTGGTTGGTGGTTCCCGGGGGATAAAGTAACGCCTCAGGATGCGGAAAAGTATCATTGGCCGAGCATGACAACCGAGGACGGGAAAACACTGTATTTCACTCAGGGCCAACCGGCGCAGCCATTCATGTACCCGGCGCTGAAGGGGATTGAAGATATTGTTTGCATGAACCTGAAGGCAACCCTTGTGGCCGGAATTGAAAAAGTTTAGGAGGCAATCACATGATCAATGTAAAAGATCAGGTATATGCTGCAATCAAAGATATTGCAGAGAATGTGGGAGATACCTACCCTACAAATTGGGCCGAGCTCCCGGCTATTCAGTACACGGAAGAGGATAACTCAGTATACGAGAGAACCGGAAAAGGTGAAACAAAATCCCATCTTCAGTACCGGATAGATATTTGGCACAATCAATCCACATCAGAATTTGCCCTTGCGGTAGATAAAGCCCTCTCAGTGCTGGGGCTTGTGCGTACAATGTGCATGGATGTTCCTGATCCGTCACAGTTAAAGCATAAGCAGATGCGATATGAGGGCATTATTGATGTGCAGAATGAAAAAGTTTATTTCAACAAATAAGGAGGTAAATGCAAATGTTAGCAAATGGCACAAAATTTGGCTACAAGAAAAAAGGGGCCGAGGGTGATTATACCGACATTTCCGAAGATCTGAAGGAAACCCCGGAGCTCGGGGGTGATGCAGAGGAGGTTGACAACACCGGCCTCAATGACAAGAACAAGAGAACAGAGCCGGGTATTTCGGATCTTGGCAGTTTAGAGTATAAATTTCGCTATGAGAACGAGGTGGAAAGCTCTGTTTACAGAGTAATGAGAGCGGCGCAGGATGTGAGAGAAGTGCTTTCTTTCTGTGAAACTCTGCCTGATGGCACCAAGTTTGAGTTTGATGGAATCCCTACAACAAAGATCAGCTCCGGCGCTGTAAATGGCGTATTAGAGCTCACAGTAAAGATCTCTATTCAGAGCGATATGAAAGTAACAGATCCGGCAGCATAAGAGAAACCAATAAACAATAACCAATCAGGAGGATAAAAAGATGGGATTTTTTGACAATTACAACAAGGATAAGAATGCGGCAGCAGTAGAGGCGGCAGTGCAGGACACAGAGGCACCGGAAACGGCAGAGGCAACCAAAGAAGAGGAGAAGGTTGTTGAGATGCCGAAGAGAAAGCCCTTTGCCATTTGGAATGTGAAGGGAGAAGATTACAAGATGGTTTTAGGTACGCAGGATATTGTGGCGCTGGAAAGCAAATACAAAACCAACCTCATGAACATTATGGGAGCCGGAAATGCCGGTATGCCTGCATTATCGGTGATGTTAGATGTGGCCCATGCAGCCCTGAAGAAATTCCACCATGGAATTACAAAGGATGCTGTAATGGCCATGTTTGATCAGTACATTAGAGAAGGCGGCTCACAGCTTAACTTTTATACAGAGGTATATATGCAGATCTTTCAGGTGAGCGGTTTTTTCTCAGTTTCTCTCACCAATCAGATGCAGGATGCGTTGGAGGATGCCAAGGAAGTGCTGTAAATCCTGAAACGGTAACAGATACAATCATGGGCTTGTATCCCTTATTTTTGGATATGGGGTATGAGCCCTCTTTGTTTTGGAGCCTAAGCCTTCAGGAGATCAATGATCTCATGGAAAGCTATGCCCGGAGAGAAGAGCGGAGGAGAAAAGAGAAAGAGGCTGATGTAAGAGATCAGGCAATGCTCCTCTATAACCACGCAATGCAATGCGCAGATGCAATGGCGGCAATCATACCGGGAAACCAAGAGCATAAGCGGCTCTCATTGGGAGAGTATTACCCTGAATTGTTCCCCGGCCTGAAGGAAGCTGAGGAGAAGGCTCGCATTGATAAAGAGCTGACCATCCACAAGGCAAGAATGAAGGCATACGCCGAGGCGAACAACGCAGCACGAAGGAAGGCGGGTGAGAATAACGGAAGGAATGACACTTGAAAAGCTACAAGTGATTATTCAGGCTCAAACCAAGGAATACATGGAGGCCATGAATAAAGTACAGCAGCAGACGGCCAACACCACAAAGAAGGTGGAGGGTTACGTTGGAAAAATAAAGAGTGCATTCGGAAAGATAGGAAAAGTTTTGGGGATCGTCCTATCAGTGGCGGCAATAGTTAATTTTGGAAAGCAATGCATTGAGCTGGGCTCAGACCTTCAGGAAGTGCAAAACGTTGTTGATGTAACCTTTGGAGGAATGAGCAGCACCATAGATGAATTTGCTCAGAATGCCATTGAGCAGTTTGGGCTTTCCGAGCTTGCAGCAAAGCAGTACAGCTCCACAATGGGGGCTATGCTGAAATCAATGGGATTCACAACCCAAGCAGCAGCAGATATGAGTATGGAGCTCACGGGGCTGGCCGGAGATATGGCATCATTCTACAATTTGAGTGGTGATGATGCGTTTGCAAAGATCCGGGCCGGTATATCAGGAGAAACCGAGCCCTTGAAGCAGCTTGGTATCAATCTAAGTGTGGCTAATTTGGAGCAGTTTGCTCTCACTCAGGGTATTAAAAAATCATACTCTGCCATGACACAGCAAGAGCAGGCTCTACTCCGGTATAATTATCTGCTCTCTGTCACATCAGATGCTCAGGGGGATTTTGCAAGGACTTCAGACAGTTGGGCCAATCAGACAAGGATCCTTGCTGAGCGCTTTAATTCACTGAAGGCAGCTATTGGCCAAGGCCTGATCAATGTATTCACTCCGGTTTTGCGGGTGCTCAATCAGGTTATTGCTAAGTTAGCAGAGGCGGCCAAAGCCTTCCAAAGATTTACGGAAATAATAACCGGAAAGAAAAGCCAAACCAGCAACAGCATGAGCGGAGTGGCCACGAACACAGAAGATGCCACAGCTGCAATGGGAGGCCTTACAACCGCCACAAACAAAGCGGGAGGGGCAGCCAAGAAGGCAGAGGAGGCATTTCATGGGCTTTTAGGCTTTGATGAGGTTAATTCCCTCACAAAAGCACAGGACAGCTCAGGAGGCGGCTCAGACAGCTCAGGAGGCGGTTTGGAAGATATGAGCGGCTTTGTAGATGATACCGCTCAGGAAACGGATCAGGAGCTCAATCCCGTGCTCCAAAAGCTCATTGATAAGCTGAAGGAGCTGAGAGATCTTTTCAAAGAAGGATTTAAGGCCGGGCTTGGAGATGTAACGCTGGAACCCATGAAAAACGCAATAGATGGGATAAAAACCAGCCTGAAAGAAATATTTACAGATCCGGGAGTGCTGGCAGCAGCGGATAATTGGGCCAATACGGTTACCTATTCATTAGGGCAGATAACCGGAGCGGTGGCAAGTATCGGCATAACAATAGCCACAAACCTATTTGGAGGCCTCAATAAGTATTTAGAGGGCAACAAGGATCTGATAAAGCAACGCCTCATCAATATGTTTGACATATCAGCAGAAATATGGACTATTCAAGGCAACTTTGCTCAGGCGTTTGCCAATATCTTCTCTGCATTCGGGGGAGAGAATGGCCAAAGAGTAACCGCAGCACTGATTGGAATATTTGCAAATGCATGGATGGGTGTAAATGAGCTCTGCATGAAAGCGTCCCGTGATGTAATGGATGTGATCACAAGGCCGTTTATTGATAATCAGGCCGCTTTGAAGCAGGCTCTTGATGATACCCTTGGAGTAATAGCCACAACCTTGGAAACCATCAAGGGAGTGGTGGACGAAACAGTTTCAAAGGCTTCAGAGGTGTATGATGCACACCTGAAACCAATGTTTGATGCGCTGGCAACGGGCCTGAGCTCTATTACGGCAACGATAACAGCAGCATACCAAACCTATATTTTGCCGGTGCTGGATGGGCTGAATGAAAAGTTTGGAACATTCGTGGATCAGCATTTGCAGCCAATGATCAACAAGTTTTTGGAGTTGAGCGGAACGATTGCGGATGGCGTAACTAAGATATGGAATGAGCTTCTTGTGCCTTTCTTTAATTGGTTTATACAGAATATAGCCCCGATTGTAGCAGAAAAGCTCAACTTTATTGGAAGTGTACTGCTCACAGTTTGGGGAGTTGTCGCAGATGTTATTGGTGGTATATTTGATGCACTCGGCGGCCTGATAGATTTTATTGTGGGTGTATTCACCGGAGATTGGCAGCAGGCATGGGATGGTATCAAGGCATTTTTCAAAGGAATTTGGGATGCTATATATGCGATTATCTCAACCGTATGGAATGCAATATATTCTGTGATCAGCACTGTAATATCCGCAGTGAGCACCGTGATCAGCTCCGTGCTGAATGTTATAAAAACAGTATTCAGTACAATTTTCACAGAAGTAAAAACCACAGTAACCACCGTTTTCAATGCGATAAAGTCAACGATCACAACGGTTTTGGCTACAATCCAAACCGGAATAAGAACAGCTTTGAACACGGTAAAAACTATATTTAGCACAGTATTCACAAGTATAAAAACCACAGTAACCACCATTTTCAATGCTATGTGGAGCACTATAAAAAATGTGATCAACTCCATCATTGGAGGCGTGGAAGGCATGGCAAACGCCGTTGTAAACGGCATCAATACAGTAATTAAGGCCATGAACAATCTGAGCTTTGAAATTCCTGATTGGGTGCCGGGCATGGGAGGCAAAACCTTTGGCTTTAATATCCCGACACTGAGCACGGTATCTCTGCCAAGGCTGGCCATGGGCGGCGTTGTAGATGGCGCAACCCCTCTGATCGCAGGCGAGGCCGGAAAAGAGGCTATTGTGCCGCTTGAAAAAAATACCGGCTGGATGGATCAGATTGCAAACAGATTAGGAGAGATGATTGTTGGCAGCTTAAATGGCTTCTTTGAGATGTTTGAGGGAGCTGGCAGCGAGGATTGGCAAATGATCACTACAATAGTGCAGATTGATGGCAGAACGCTTGTGGAGCAAACGGATAAGGTAAGACGAAGGAAGGGCTACCAAATGAGCCCGGCATAAAGGAGGGAGAACCACATGGCGGCAAGAAGCAACACCGGGATCCTGATTGTGGAGGGTATCTCCCTCCCGGATCCTTCAGAAATGACACCCTCTGATTACGACATTTCAGACAGCGAAAGAAACGCCAACGGGAAAATGATCTCTCAGATCATTCGGGAAGATGTTCATAAGCTGGAATGCAAATGGAGCAAATTGGAGGTTGAGGAGTATTTGCTGATCCGAAGGGCAATAAAGAAAAAATTCGGTATATCAGTACAATATTTCTGCCCGGACACCGGGGAAAAAGGAACACTCACTATGTATGCCGGAGATCGGAAAATCCCAATCAGATATTTCAGGGGTTGGGAAGATGGCAAGCCGGTGTATAAAGATGTTTCATTGAATTTTATAGAAATGTAGGTGAAGCAGATGCAATATGTAAGCACAGAGTACAAAGATGCCATGAAGCAGCTTGCAAGGAATAAATCCTATATGAAAATCAATATAGGCCTGATCAATCAGAACGCTCAGGAAAACTCTGTTGTGCAGCCTGAAGGCTTCACATACTTTTCAGACCTGAAGAGGCCACTTGATAATGAGAGCGTAAGCAAGAAATACGCCACCTTTGAGAGGGGCTACACGCAAGCAGATGGCACAAAATACTTTCTGCCCCGGGAACGCCCCGGGGCAAACTATTATAATGCCGGGATAGTCACAGAGGTACTCTGTAAGGATGGAAACCAGCCAAGTATGCTGATCAAATTCAATACAGAGGATCCGGTGGATATAAAAGGCCTCACAATTCAGTTTGGGGAGCTTTACCCGGTAGAGTTTACAGTGGAAACGGATGAAAAGACCGTGAGCATTGAAAATGATGGCCCGCTTTGCAGGACAGAGGAAACCTTTAACAATGCAACCTATATGAGAATCACAGCCAAAAAGATGCTGAAGGGCAATGCCCGGCTCAGAATAGAAACGCTCACTTTTGGCATTGGTATTGTGATGGATAATGAGAAAATAGTGAGTGCAAACCTGAAAAGCATTATTTCCCCGATTTCTGAAAGCCTCCCAGCCATTGATTTTGATGTAACCATTGAAAACATGGATAAATACTATAATGTGGATAATGCGGATAGTGCAATCCGATACATGAGCACCGGGCAAGAGTTGGAGGTACATTATGGCTATACTCTGAACAGTGGGGCCGTGGAATGGGTAAAGGGCGGCACGTTATACATGAAAGATTGGAGTGCGGATGATACTCAGGCTAAGTTTCAGGCAGTGGATATTTTTGAATATATGCAGGATGAGTATAAAAGGGGAGAGTACAAGCCTCAGGGCATTTCCCTTTATGATTTGGCTGTTGATGTGCTTCAGGATGCCGGGATTGCAAAGGATAAATATTGGGTAGATCCTCACCTGAAGGATATTATTGTGTATAATCCGCTCCCGGTAGTGATGCATAAGGAATGTTTACAGCTCATTGCCAATGCTGGGAGAAGCGTGGTGATGCAGAGCCGTGATGGCGTGATAATGTTGAAAACTTCATACATACCGGATGTAAGCATTGCAGCCAATCAGGCAGCTCCGTATGGAGATATACAAAAAGTGCTCCAAACGGTGCCATATAGTGAATACGCCTCTTTTGAGCGCAGCTATACCAAAGCAGACGGAAAGCAATATTTTCTACCAAGGGGGCAAAACTATATGGATGCCGGGTATGTGAGCGCCTCCATAGGGGATGAGAACGGGCAATTTAATGAAAACCCGGTGATCACCTTCTCAATGGAAAGTGCATACACCTTTTACAACATGAATCTGATGTTTGGAACGGTGTGGCCGGAGGAGTTTCTGATAAGAACATATAACAACGGCCAAAAAATAGGCACCTACCGAAGCAAGGCGGTGAAGCAAACCACAGTGGTGAATTATACCTTTGTGGATGTTGATAAAATTGAGATCGAATTTACAAGGGCAGCACCATTCAACCGGATCCACCTGAAGAGAGTGGAATTTGGAGAGGCAACGGATTACAACCTGACATATGACGATCTGAAGAAAACACCAAGCGGCACAAAGCTGGAAAAGGTGAAAGAGGTGAGGGTGATCCGCACCATTTACACCAAGGGAACGGAGCTGAAAGATGTTACCACCGAAGAGATCACGCTTCCAACCAAACAGATCTCCTATGAGTTTGGATTTAACAATGCGGTGCATGATTTGAGCGTGTGCTGCCTGATTGATGATGTGGAATTTGAGTGCGGGGCTGTAATTGAGCAGATAGGCTCCTATTATTGCAAAGTAACCATCACGGATCCACCGACAAAACCCACGGATGTTGTGCTAACTATCAGAGGTTATGAGTATGGAATCTCCACCACACAAACAACCACGAAACTGAATAATACTGGCAGCATTAAAACATGGGATAATCCGCTAATCAGTTCAGAAACGGATGCGGCAAACCTTGTGGAGTGGGTTGGAGCGTATTACGCAGCGGAAAATGAGTATGATTTGGAATACAGAGGAGATCCGGTGTTGGATTGCAATGATCTCATATATTTGGAGAGCCGGGTGGTGGATGATCTTATGGTGAGAGTAGAGGAAACAGATCTGAAGTACACCGGAAGCCTCAGCGGCAAATTAAAGGCAAGGAGGGAGAAATAATGTGGCAGCAGCCAAAAACTGATTGGCAGGCAGAGGATGATGTGCTATGCAGTGATTACAACCGCATAAAAGAAAACATTGAATTTCTGAAGGAATTGGCCTACACTCTGTATTTTCCATTTCCGCTTGAAGATATGGGAGAGGATAAAGCAGAGGAAGAGTACCCATACGCAGATGAAATCAACCGAATTGCGGATAATTTGGAGCTGCTGGCAGCAGGCAGCTATCATGTGGATGTTGGCCCCAAAACCGTATATGAGGAAAATGGGCCATATATAGCCTACGAAGATTTGAACCGCATTGAGAGCGCAACCCTGCAATTATATGAAAATATGAACCGGATAAAAGCGGCCAAAGGGCGGCTTTCTTTCCGGTTAGGAGCAAGGAGGGATCCATTTTGATAGTTTTACCAACCAACCTCAAAGATGATGATTATGAGGGAGAAAAGAAGTGGGAGCAGAACATCAATGATGATGGCACAAGCTCTTTTAAGGATGTAACAGAATACAAAGAGAAAGGCTCTGATTTTGGGGCCACAGAGGTGAACAAAATCCACGCTGGGATCATGGGGTTTGTTTCGTGTGATACCACTTTCAATCCTGATGGCACCATTTTAGAAGTGGATGCATGGGGAAACAAGAAAAAAACCACCTTCAATGAAGATGGCACTATTTTTGAGGCATTATATGATGCCAATGATACCTATTTAGGAGGAAAAACAACCACATTTGTTAAAAACGGAGTAAAAGAGGAGGTAATAATGGCATGAGTTGGCCTGAAGTACAATATATCTTAGATAATATTCATGGAGGCATAGCCCCCAGCAATATGAAAATGTTCAGTGTGCAGCCGGTAGATGGCGGCGCAAAAATTCAGTTCACTGAACCGGGAGATACTGTGGTGGAGGGCCAAACGCTCTGCACATGGAAAGGAACAAAGATTGTTATGAAAGAAGGCACCGGGCCCATTCAGAATGAAAAGGATGGCACGGTGCTTTTAGATTGCACGGAGGCGGGCAAATACACATCAGATCCTTTCATTGTGGAGGGGCTCACCAATGATACACCATACACATTTGCAGCATTTTCATACAGCGATCAGGGCATGGTAAACAGAAATTTGGCAAATCAGATCACGGCAACACCTCAGGCGTATATCCTGCTGGGCTTCAAAATCAATAAAAATGACAGCAATCCGGCAACGAGAATCACATATACAGAGATGGCGGTTGGCCATACTCCGGCCAAGGTAAACCTGAGTACCGGTGAGTTTTCTTATGGTGATTTTGGAGGGTATTGGTTTGTAACAGAAAACAAGCCGTATATGGTACGCTCAAACGGGCAGGCGGCCTATGAGCTGGATCCTGATGATTACACCAAAAAGAAAGATGGAAGCGCCTCAGATATTTCCAACACATCATTTGACGGAAACGCCATGGCAAAAATCCCGTTGGTATGGCTGAAGCAGTGGCAGGATGATAACTACGAATATTGTAATATTTGCAATGTGCAGTTAGATAATACATACCGGGCAGATGCTTTCATGAGATCAGATGGTTCCATAATGGATTATATTTGGCTCTCATGCTTTGATGGCTCCTTGATTAGCAGCAAAGTAAGATCTCTTAAAGGGCAAACCACTATGAACACACAGACGGGAACCAATGAGATCACCTATGCAAAGGCAAACGGAGATTTATGGTATACCCGAACGTGGAGCCAAAGAAATCTCATCAATATGCTGCTCTTACTTATGGGAAGAAATGAAAATACTCAGGAAGTATACGGATATGGCCATTATACCGGAGGCTCTCAGGCATCCAACCTCCTGAAAACCGGAACACTTTCAGACAAGGGCCAATTCTGTGGATATTCTGCAAGCGGAAGGGCTATGAAGGTATTTCACATTGAGAATTGGTGGGGCAATACATGGGAGAGAATTGCAGGCCTGATGTATGTATCAGGAACAATCAGAACGAAAATGAGCCCGCCATACAATACAACCGGTGACGGGTACACCAACACCGGAGTGACCATGGGCGGCACTTCAGGCGGGTATTGTTCCGTTACCAAAATGACAGAAAACGGAAGATTGCCGGTGACAACGAGCGGATCAGAAACAACGTACACTTGTGATGGCGGTTGGTTCACTGCAAGTCAGGTGGATTATGCGTTTGTGGGTGGCCCCTGCAACGGTGGGCTCCGTGTGGGGGCCTCTTGCGTGAATTTGCACGATCTCGTGTCTAATTCTGTCTGGTACCTTGGCGCTGCCCTTTCTTGTGAACAGCCTGCCGCCTAAGCGGCTCAGGGGGGGTGGGGGCTTTCCCCATATAAACCTCAACAAATACGTTTTTAAGATGGATATACGCCACTTTTTCCAATCAGTAGACCACAACATCCTGAAGGCGTGGCTCAGAAAAAAGTTTAGAGATCAGTACCTTTTGGATCTCCTTTTTCTGATCATTGATGCTTGTGATATACACCTCACAATGGCTTGCAAATTTTCTCTTGCAGCCGTTAGATCACTACATCAAAGAAAAGCTCCACGCCAAGTACATGAGACGCTGTATGGATGATGTGGTTTGCTTTGGGGCAAATAAAAAAGGAACTTCACAAGATGGCACTGGCTATCCAAACATATCTCAGAGAGGAGCTGCATTTGACCATGAAAGCAAATTGGCAGATTTTCCGCTTTGAGTATGAGGTGGAGGAAAAGGTTGTGATTTGCGATAGCATCAAGAATCTATATGAGTTAAGAGATGCGCTCATCCGGGAGCGGATAAAATGCCGGATAAAGACCGACAAGAAAAAGAGAAAGCTCTTCATCCGAAAGGCAAGCCTCAGGAAGAAAGAGGATGCTTTTGATTGGTATGTGAGGAGATTTCATGGAATCGTTGAGGAACGGATCAGCACCTATGATCGCCCTCTTGATTACATGGGCTTTGAATTTCATAAAAACCACACCATCATGAGGAAAGGAATCATGATCAGGGCTATAAGAAAGGCAACCCGGATCTATAAGAGCGAGAGAATTTGCTGGAAGCTGGCCGCCTCATTTCTTTCAAGCATGGGATGGTTTAAGCATACGGACACATACGGGGTGTATTTGAATAGGATCAAGCCATATGTATCTGTAAAATCCATGAAAAAATTAGTAAGCAAACACCAAAGGAGGGTAAACCGTGAAAATCGTATGGGTAACAGTGGAGGACTACCGGCAAACGCAGCCTGAGGCCGTTGATAAGGCATCAAGCCCAACAACCGTGTACCTCAATAAGAATGTGAAAAGGGAAACCAAGACAGATCCACAGAGCGGAGCTGAGATTGAATTTTGGAAGTGCGACAGAGCAACTATGAGCCTCTCTGAGTATGAAGAATATGAGCAGATGGCTCAACTCTTTACCATGCCTGAATATGAGGAATTAAAGGCACAAGTGGCAGAGCAGCAGCTCACACTTGCTGAGGTAGCTGTAAATACGGAGTATTCCGTTTGTTTGCAAGAATTATCAATGTAGAAAGGAGGTGAGTGGGTTATGGCATATAGAGCAATGGTAAAACTCATCAACAATGAGAATGTACTGTATGAGGCAGGCAAAGTGACAACAGAAGAGTATGCAGCATGGAAGGAGAACACCATGAACAAGCTGGATGTTTTCTTGGCTTGTAATCGCATTACAGAGGATCAGTATCAGGAGCTTGTGGGGATGCTGAAGTAATGAAAGAGAATAACTTCAAATGCCTGCATATCCAAGAGGGGATTTGCAAAAGGCAGATGGAGAAATACAATGAAAAATGCAGGGAAGTTGGGAAGTGCGCTGAATACCGGTTTTGGATGCTCACACGATCTCAAAAGCCCTGCATTTCTTGTATCAATCTGCCTGAAGAATTACGCCAACAATCACCGGGAAAGGGTGAATAATATGAGTATTGAGATTTCATTACTACTCTCTGCTATCTCTGTGAGCTCGGCCATCTTTTTCAATGCGTGGAATAAAAACCGCAATCAGAAGAAAGATGCCGGAGAGGAGATAAAAGAGGAACGGGCAGAGGCCAAGGAAACCACTGCAAATACAACAGCTATTATGGTAAAGCTGGAAATGATGAGCAGTGATATAAAGGAGATCAAAGCAGATAACAAAGATCTCCGGGCAGAAATGAATGCTTTCAGAGAGAGGTTGGTTGCAACAGAATCCTCCCTGAAATCTTTACACAAACGGCTGAATGGAGAGTGAGAGTTTTGCATAAAACACCGGAAGAGAGAGCTTTTGAGGCAGAATTAAAAAGGATCAGGACTAAAAACCGCAAAATCCAACGAAAGAGAGCCCTGAGAGCTGAAAGAAGAAAATACCGGCTCAGAATTAAATGGCCAACACAATCCAAGCTGGGAATGTGGTACATCTTTATAAGCTGCACCGCCGTACAGATTTATTCTATGGCAGCAATGTGGCATTTTGCAGATCTTTCCCCACTGTATGCCCTTATAGGGGCAACGGTGGGCGAAGGGCTCACCTATTACGCATACACGGCCAAAGCAAAAGCAGAGAACACCACGGGCGGCATTGTGTATGAAAACTCACTGAAAAAACAAACAGAACCTTCAGAAGAGGGAGAAGGATAAGGAGGAAAGTCATGAGTGATATTATGTTATATTTGATTAAGGCGGTGATTGTGGTATCAATCACCATTGTTATGCGGTATTTTATACCGTGGATCCGGGAGAAGATCGAAGCATCACAGTACGCATGGATCGCAAAGTGGGCTGAAACTGCCGTGAACGCTATACAGCAGACCGATTGGGATAAGAGTGGCCCGGAAAGAAAAGCAAAGGTTGTGGAACTGCTCAGAGCACTCCTGATCAAGAAAAATATTGCAATATCGGATGCAGAGCTGAATGCCATTATTGAGGCGGCAGTGTGGGCCATGAAACAGGCCAAGACCAAGAAAGAGGAGTGATCCTATGGCAGAATCATGGATTGCTGAAAAAGCAGCAGAGATTATATTTGCCAATGAGGGGAATTATGGCTCCGTAAACAAAAATGACAATGGAGCGGTGAGCGTTGGCAAAGTGCAGTGGCATGGAAACCGTGCCTTGAACCTCCTGAGAACGATTGTGGCCAAGAATTTGCAACGGGCTGGTGAAATTCTCGGGAGCGCTTTACAAGGCGAAATCTCGGCCAATCAGACCGATTGGAGCGGTAGATGTGTGAACATAGAGGAGGCAAAGAAACTGAGCACACTCCTGAGCACTACCGAAGGCAAGCAGGCGCAGGATGCGTTAGCCATTCAGGATATTACAAATTATATCAAGAAGGGTGAGAGCTATGGATTGAAGGATCCGGGGGCTCTCATTTATTTTGCGGATGGCGTGAACCAATATGGCACTAATTCCTCTCTATGGAAGAATATTGCCACGGATGCCCTGAAGAGCACCGGAGATGTAGAGGCCATGTATACGGCCACCAAGAGGCACACAAGCAAATATTTATCAAGGAGGGCAATGGTATATGAAAAAGTAAAGGCATTAAACCTGAAAGGAGAGGATAAAGTGGAAGGCATTGCATTAAAGAGCGGCATTGCTGCCTATTCTGTGGCATCTGAGGGGGTGATGAGCCTTTTGATTGATGGTAAGGTATCAAATTTCAAGGTGAGGGATTTTGCCTGCCATGATGGCTCTGATACAATCCTGATTGATGAGAAATTGGTGCGAATCCTTCAGAAAGCCCGGGAACATTTTGGGAAACCGCTGAAAATCACAAGTGCATACCGCACGGCAGCCTATAATGCAAAAGTTGGCGGGGCCTCATCATCCTATCATACCAAGGGGCGGGCGGCAGATATTACGGTGGAAGGCGTTGCAAACAAGGAGCTGGCCAAATACTTTGAGGCTCAGAGCGTGAAGGGTATTGGCTTTTACAATTATTCAGGTGGCTTTGTTCATGTTGATACCCGTACCAACAAATATCTGTGGCAGCAGGACAGTAAAAACGCCAAATATTATCAGGTGAGCACGTTTGGAACGGCACCGGCAGCAGATTTCACCACGGGAACCTATACCCTCACCACCGCAATGAAAGTGAGAACCGGCCCGGGCAGCAGCTACCCTCAGAAGCCCAAAAAAAATCTCTCAGCAGACGGGCAGAAACACGCATTTGCCAATGGTGTGCTGAAAAAAGGCACCACCGTGACGGTGAAAAAGGTTGTTCAGGATGGAGATGATTATTGGGCCCTGACACCCAGCGGATATATCGCCATGAGAATCAATGGAAATACATATATGGAAAGGAAGGGATAAACAATGGCAGAAAAGACAGAGAGCAAGAAAGCAGTGATTGTGATCGGGGCATTTGGAGATGCTGGGAAGTGCAAGGAGCTTGTGAGCAAACTGAAAAAGGCAAAGTTTGATGGGGCAAAGCTCCTCAAATCAGGCCGCTTCACTTATGTGGTAGCAGGCGAGGCCGAGAAGGAAAAGGCACCGGAGCTCATTGAAAAGCTGAAGGCAGCAGGCTTTGAAGGCTATGAGCTGGCAGCTAAAGGTTGACAACGAGCCCGAAAGTGGTATAATCCTCAATAAAGAAGAGGTTCGGATATAACGCCGAGTGCCTCTTCTCTTGTCATGGCTTATCCCTCTGAAAGTATTCATATTAACTACTTACTTGCATTATATTAGTTATCTTAGATACTGTCAATACTTTTTTATTCATTTTGAATACTTTTTCATTGACAGTGCACAACTCTCTTGCTATATTTAACTTAGTCGCAGAATGGAGGCTATAATATGGATGCTATTGAAATAGGAAACCGACTGCGTGAGCTGCGTGAGCGCTCAGGTTTATCAGCCAAAGAAGTTTCTGAAATTCTTATGGAAAAATATCAAATAGATATGAATTACCGAACTTTGTTTAATTATGAAAAAGGTAGAAGCTCGCCTGATATTGATAGATTTTTAACTCTGTGCAAGATATATAAGTGCCGTGATGTTTTATATGAATTTGGTTATACAGATGTGAAAGAACTTTATAACATACATAATCCTGAAGAAAAGGAAATTGTTGAAAAGTACCAAAAGTTGCCGGAGAATGGAAAAGATATGATCCGTGGAGCTTTGGGTATTGAAAAAAAGGACGAACAAAAAATGGAAGAAATTTCCTGAAGCAAGTTGAAGGTAATATAATTATTGTAGAATTTAGGAGGTAGGTATGGGCTTCTTATCTGTTGTATTTGGCAATTTGTCAAAGGGTAAAAATATGTTTTCTACCTCTATTTCTTCGGGTAGTGTTTTGGAGCCTAAACCTCAGGCTCTTCCAACCGATTTGAAGGATTTTAAGAGGTGGCATTATAAAGCGCTCCGGCGTATGAATGGACATATTATCGGCACATCTTATCAGGGCCTTGCTGGTTTAGAGGTTGATTTTCAGAAATTTGCCCCTATATTGCGCAACATGGGGTTGATCAGAGAAGGTACATGGCAAGAAAGCCTCTCTTTCCTGAAGGTTGATGATTTGAAAAAAATTCTGAGAGAAAACAGTTTGAAGGTGTCAGGATCTAAAAATGACTTAATAGAGCGCATTTGTTCCTCTGTTTCTTATGATTCTGTTGTATCTTGTGGGTATGGCCAAAGAGTATATTTACACACCGAGGCCGGAAAGGATGCTTTGGAAAAATCTTTCGCCATATTAGAGGCTGAAGATTTAGCCCTTTTCTCTGTTCATTTTAAGTTGATATATGATGGCAGACTTGATGAGGCATACCGTTCCATTTGTATGGAAAAAGCCTCCATGCCGGTTCCTCCCGGAATCGGGTTTGATTGGCAAGAGGGGGTAACTAATGGCATCCCTGAAAGTGATCTTTCGCTTTATTCCAAGAGATTGAAGAGTGCAAAACGTAGGGATGTAGCTGCGCTTTCCATATATTGCAGTATATCCGGGGTTTCCGAATCTGAGGCCTCATGTATGTATTCCAAAATGCTTCAAATTGCAAAATAAAAAGCACCCACGTCAATGGATGCTCTGTGGTTCCAATCATTGCTGATGGCCCCGCTCATGTATGAAATTATATCATAGGCCTGATGCTTTGCATAGGTCTATTTTTTATACTTATTTTTAGGAGGTGCGCCCTATGGCTACCAAGAAAAAACAAACCTTTACCAATAAAGCCGCTGATAATTTGGCTGTAATATATGCCCGCTTCTCTCCCGGCCCCCGGCAAACTGAGCAGAGTATTGAGGGGCAAGTGCGTGATTGTAAGGCCTACGCTGAGCAGATGGGCCTCAAAATTGTTGGAATTTATGCAGATCACCATATCTCCGGCTCTGATTTTGAGAATAGAGATGAATTTAACCGCCTCATTGCAGATGCCGAAAAGGGGCAGTTTCACTATATTATTGTATGGAAAATAGACCGTTTCGGGCGTGACCGTGAAGAGATTGCCCTGAACAAAGTCCGTGTAAAAAAATATGGTGTGAAATTGCTTTATGCAAAAGAGAACATACCTGAAGGCCCTGAGGGAATTATCTTGGAGGGGCTTTTGGAGAGCCTTGCTGAGTATTATGTGGCAGATCTGCGCCAAAAGGTAAAACGTGGTCAACGTGAGAGCGCCATCAAAGGCTTTGCTCCGGGTGGCGGTCGGGCTTATGGATATGATATTGTTGATAAATGCTTTGTTGTGAATGGAGTGGAGGCCGCTGTTGTTTTGAAGATCTTCCAGCTTTATGATACCGGATGCACCGCACCTCAGATTGTTGCCTCCTTTGATAAACTCGGCATAAAGAGGAGAGATGGGAAATCTTTCACCTATTCAGGAATTTATCACATCCTCAGGAATGAGAAGTATATTGGTATCTGTATGTATGATGATATTTCCATCCCCGTGCCCCGTATCGTGCCTCAGGAGCTTTGGGATAGTGTTCATGCAAAGTTTCATACCCGTGTAGGGCAAGCGGCCTCTTACAAGGCAGATGAGAAGTATCTGCTTTCCTTGAAATGCCGTTGTGGCCTCTGTGGTGATATGTTGGTAGGTGAGAGTGGGTATGGAAAACATGGTGTGAGGTACTCATACTATAAGTGCGCCACCCGGAAACGCCGGGGATCCAAATGCAGCCTGAGAACATTTAGAAAGGATTACCTTGAAAGCATTGTGATGGAACATACCATAAAGGATGTGCTTCAGGATGATGTGATTGAGTATATTGCGGATCGTGTGATGGAGATCCAAGCCAAGAACACGGTAAACTATACTTTGCAGGGATTGAAAAAGCAATACGCTGAGGCTGATAAGGCCCGGGGCAATATTATGAAAGCTATTGAAATGGGAATTATTACGGACAGCACCAAAAGCCGCCTCGTGGAATTGGAGGCTCAGGTGGAGGAGTTGAAGCTGCTCATTGCAAGAGAAGAGATCAAAAAGCCGGCCCTTACTCGGGAGCACGTTCTTTTTTGGCTGCAATCCTTCCGGGATGGTGATCTTTCTGATCCACGGTTTCAGGAGAAGCTCTGTGATGTGTTTATCAATCAAGTTATTGCGTATGATGAAAAAGTGGTTATCATTTACAACTTTTCAGATGCAAACAATAACCACTCTATCAATTTTACTTCCGTTTTGCGGGGTTCGGATGAACACCCGATAATGAAGCACGGGGGATTCGAACCCCCGACAACTTGATTAAAAGTCAGTTTGTGAAAACCGGCCGTTCCAGTGTTTATCTATATCCTCACTTTTCCTGACTACATTTTGACTACATAAAAATTTTTTTATTTTTTTTGAAACAAAATTGCTTTCTGAACACATATATATAGTAGAGGGGAAATATTATATTCTTTTTTCATTCATTATCTCCTGTATGCGTGTGTAAAAGGAAAATCCGGTAGATGCTTGTCACATCTGCCGGATTTTTTCTACTTTTCTTTTTTGAACAGCTCTTCATCCATTAGCGCATAATCTGAAAGAGACGGCTGCTTTACTTTTTGTCCATTAACTTCCAGAGTTTTATGCAAAAAAATTAAAGCCCCCGGAATTCTCCGGGAGCTTATATTTGTTTTTATCTTCAATTTGCTTTCAAACAGCGTCTGGTTGCGGGACCGCACTTTCCATCTACCTGCAGTTTGCAAGATTGCTGGAATGCCTTGATTGCTGCGTCTGTAATAGGCCCTGCCGAACCATCTACTTTAACTGGAGTGTACTTCTTCTTATTATATATGAACTCCTTGTCGAAGCCGGCTTCGCGCAATTCCCACTGTACCCAGCGGACACCCGTTCCATTTGTATCCTTACAGCCTTTTTTGATAGTAGTTGTCGGTTCCGTATACGGATTAGGCTGTCTGTCTTTTCCTGGCACCTTTTCGTCGTACTCATACTTCAGGTCACTGAATGTCAGACCGTACTCCCACTTCGTATCGGCTACCTTGCTTTTAACTGTGCCATAGTTGATGCCTTTTGCTTCCACGCACATGGGTACACCATTTTCCAAGCCGATATACACGCCGACGTGTCCGGATTTCCACAACACCGTTCCGACCGCAAATTTCTCAATTTCAGAAATGGGAAGTCGTTTCTTGGCTGTAGCACGAAGCTGGTAGCTACCGATATTCTTTTTTCGATAGCCGGCAATCAGTCCAGAGCAGTCTACATTCACTTTTCCCACCTGCTTTTTGTTCCGCGCTTTTGCCATATAAAGTAATGTCACAACCTTGGGATAACTTTTATGCATTGCTTTCATGTACTTTTCAGTCAATACGTTTAATTTTGCACCGTAAAAATACGGTGTTCCTATCTTACTTTTCGCATATTCCTCCAATCCTTTACCTGTCTGCATCTTTTCTTCCTCCTTCAATACATATTTTTTGAAAAAATCTTCGCCGTAGGATGCCCGTTTGTCCAACACTGCATCTGACTGATTAGCCGGCCGCTCATACTTTTTAACAACATAGTCAGATGCTTCTTTTACTGATGCAGCATTCTGCAGTACAGTCAGTACGTTCTTGTACGATTTTTGTAATTCATACAGAATGAAACCTACCTGCATGTCCTCATTGCCGATTGATGTCTGATGCTCCCTTGCATATGCCAGCAATGCCGCTTTTCTTCCGGATGTAGTCCACTGGCACAGTCCATATCCCTTGCAGTCGGTTGTAAATTCTGTATATGTACCCATATCAACGGCAGCCGTATATTCTTCATCACTCATTCCCAGTTTCGTATTCCCGCTGTTCTGCAGATTATTGGATTTCATGCCGCTTTCTGCTTTGACATTTCCCATAAATCCACAAACGCCATAGGGATTTCCTATGGCGTCCATGAGCTTATCATAAATTGCTCTACTCATCTTCTGTTTCCTCCGGTTCTTCTGGCGCATCCTGTTTAATGGTGGCCGTGTCCTCAATCTGTGTCTTTATGTATTTCACAATAGGCATCAGGAACGGGGGCATCTTCACCCCGATATCTACCATGTTTTCCAGAATAGATATCATTTCATTTACCACCAGCCAGCACGCAACCACTGTGGCAACCACGAAAGGAATAACCAGATTGATTCCTGCTGTATCTATTGCATACTGAATCAGCACATCCATGAAAAACCCAACCAAAATCAGCAACCACATGCATACCTTTTTTATGATCCCACGGATGCTTTTGTAACTGCTTATTTTCTTGTCTTTTCGATACTTGGCAGCGCATAATCCGGTCACGTAATCGATGATGTTACATCCAACAAGCAGTAATACCGGAACTGCCAGTATTCCCAGCCAACTCATCAGTGCAGACATTGTTGCTATAATCATTGTTTTTACTTTTTCCATTGTCTTTTCCTCTTTTCTTTCCACTAAAAAAGCTGAGACCTTTCTCTCAGCTGCCAGTTGTTTCTATTCGTTTTTTGCCCCTGTTGATGCATACATGCCGTTGGCATCCGGCTCTTTGTACTTTGTTGTATACCTGGAATAGTCACCCATCATTTTCTGCATTCCCCGGTCCATATACATTTTGAATCCGGAATAGTCTTCCAGGTTCAGCGCACGCACATTGACTACCCCCCGCCTGACTTCACATACGTCTGTTTGTATGGGGTCTTTTTTGTCGCTGAATTTTACCCACGCCACATCCTCACCTCCTCGTGCTTTCGTTTAGTCTTTATACCTGCTTATAGCTGTGTATCGTAATATTGGCCAGGTTGCGCCATATCCGTCTTTTACTTTGAAACTTTTTCCGTCATTGGAAAACAGTGCAGATACTTCTGTGGGCATTCCCAATGTATTGTTTGTGTCCTGCCCTACTTTTTGCACTGTGGTTTCAGAAACACGGCTGTCATATACCTGTGTTGTTCTGAATGATCCGTCTTTATGATAGATTTCCACAACTATCTGCACAGGTTTGAAACCAAGTGGTATTTCTATGTATTCTTTTCCAATATTGGTCAATATCCCTGTTTTTACTTTTGAGCCTCCAACGCCTACTCCTGCTATTCTTACTGACATGTGAATCCCCCTTTACATCAAATTGACATTGATTGCTACACTCTCTCCGGGTTTTATCGTGATAGGATTTTCAAGAACTTCTCTTGCAAGCATTGCTTCATAATTATTTGAATTAAGCTTGAAAAAACTATACCATCCAACCTCGCTGAATGTGATATCAGACGAACCGTTATTTGTGATTTCACCCGATATATTGATGTAATCTTTGTCTGCTCCCTGCACATACCTTTTCGTAAGTACGGAACAATCAAAGCCATTTGTGATTTCCGTTTCCACCTTATAATCTGTGCTTTTTGGTGCTGTAGTTCCAGTACCTAATGCAAATCGGCTATTTGCCCAACATACAGAACCGAACATGCTTGTTGCACTTGAACCGAACGAAACTATTGTTCCACTGATTTCTACTCCCTGTGTGTTTACCGCCGCCGGTGTATTTGATAGTCCCATTCCTGAACTCAAGCCAAACATCTGCATAAAATTTCTTGTAAGCATAACATATCATCCTTTCTTTATTGGTTTATTTCTGCGGTAAATGTGCTGCTTATGCCACCGATTGATGCCATTTTTAATGTAGTTATACTTCCACTCTGCAGCGTTGTTTCTGGCACTGTCGGTGTCGGCGCCGGAGCATTTCCATCAATGTTTCTGACACACACATACTGCAGATTGATGGCTGCTGCCGTGGCCGACTCAAACAACAGTGTTACACTGCCGTCTGTTTGTGCCCAGGATGTTCCTACATCAGACAGAGCCTGCGTGTCATCGTAATTCTTGGGGTAAATTTCCACAATGGATGTTGCCGTAATAGATGCATCTGAAATCTCGTACTGCGCAACACCCGCCGGAATGGTATATGGTCCGAGAAAATATCCGGCCACCTGCAGCATCTGCTTGATAATCATTGCATCTGCCAGGTATCCTGTCATTGTTAATGCCAGAATATCATCCCTTTTCTTGATGGAAAAGTTCTCCCACGATTTTTCTATGGTTGTAATGGTTTTTTGCAGGTCGCTTACCGCCAGCATGGATGCTTTGTACGTTCCCAGCTCTATCTCGTAGATGCCGTTTGTCTCGTTACAGTTTTCATCCTGTACCAGCTCCGGCAGCTCATTTGCCGTCACATACAGGATCTGTATGGGCGCCGTATCATTTGAAAGATCCATGTGAAAATAAATCCGCCCCAGCTTATCCCCCTCTGCCGCCAGTTCCACCGATATGGACTCTTCCTGGACGACAAACTGACGTCCCTTGATGATACCTCGGCCGGAACCTATCTTGATTACCCCGCCGCCCATCGCTGTCATGTCGCATCCGCTGATAATGCCGGATACCCCCGTCAGGATTTCATACATAATTGCATCATCTTTCGGTGTGATGGTGCTTCCATCGAATTGCTTCAATTCAATGCTCAACTTGTTATCCTCCTTTTCAGTTTTTTGGTTAATTCCAGCCGTACCGCACCAAATACCAAAATTGTGGTATCGCTTACCTTTTTCCCGGTAAGCATGGTCTGGTATGCGGTATTGTTCCGAATAATGGTCGCCTGCTGCCCTATCTGCAGCTTTTGCGGTTGTACCAGTCCGTCGTCGTTCATGACCTCAATCTCGATCAGATTGTTATACTCCGGCAGGCTCATCCGGGAATAGGCTCTCTCATAGGCTATATCATGGAATGTCTTGGCATCTTCCTTTGGTTTCTCCGGCTCCTCGTAAGTCACATATTCTGTGCTGAATACCACCGGGGAAAGACGTCCCTCTGCATTGACATCCTCCGATATGGTTCCATCTCCCAGCAGGTAAAAGGTTGCCGTCTGGCTTTCATCTGCATCGTTGTAGATTACCATTTTGTTCACAGTCTGATCTGCCTGCTTAATAACGAAGCTGGCGCTTAATATATTCAGCATGTCGGCTTCTATCACTTTTCTCTCTGCTGTTACCTTTTCCACCGTTGCTTGCAGCCTTTTTTGTTTCAAATCAATGTCAAAATCGACTACCACCCCGTAACGCAGAAAAGCCATGGATGCCATCTGGTAAAGATTTCCGATATTCCCATCGAAATCCAATATAGCATCCTGTGTCTGACTTCCTGCCGCAGCACCGAAGCCCGTGATATTCTGCTTTTCATCGTCCGAATCCCGGTATGTGGCATTCATGATATCCGCCAGCCACTGCTCCAGTGATGTTTTTAATCCGTCCTGTGTCATATGGACATCCACATCCAGCAGTGCAAGCATTGGCTTAAATTGTATCTCGTATCCTTTGTCCGAATCCGTGCAGCCCGTCACTATTCCGATATGCCTGCTGCCGTGGCCGGATATGCGGATGTAGTCCCCTTCAGACGCCCGGATATCCGGCAAGACTACTTTGCTGTTGCTGATAGCCAGATAGTCCATATCCACTTCCGTTTCCGTCGTCTGGTTGGATGAACGATAGGAAAGATCCGGGGTAAAAATTTCGATGTTATACCACTGCATATTCTTCCTGCACCTCCATCGCGACCTGCAGGTCGCCAATTCCTTCGTGGATTACTGTTATCCTGTTTTCGCCAAATCCGGCAAAAAGGAACCGTTCCGTTTCAAAATCACTAAATCCGTACAGGTCTCGCACGAAAACGTTTCGGTTTGTGTATTCTGCGATGCAAAACGGCATCTGTGTGGTATCGATCACCACTCTGTGTCCCGCTTCGATGTCTGCCTGCAGTCTTCCTGATGCCACCACATTGCCGTCTACCCGGTGTACCCACATTGGATTTTTACATGGGCCCAAAATGGACAGCCTTATCGGGCTGTCCTCTGTGCTTTCACATGTCCATTTTAACGTGCCGCGCTCCGTATCCGTATACACGTAGTTATACGAATATGGGTATTTCTTGCTGTTTGCCGGCTGCTTCGGTTTCTCCAGTGATATTTTTTTATACCAGGTAGTCAGTCCGGCAAATGTTAGCTCGGTCTGCAGGCCCACCGTTTCCAGCTCTGTCTTGGTTGCTTTTGTAATGTATACCTGCATGTAGTAGGTGCCCGCCGGTGTGGTATATTCCAGCACCAGCGGTCTGTGCTGAATGAATTTGGCAAATCGGTTAAATTCTTCGTAGCCGCTGAATGCCACCTTACATGTGGGTGCTTTCTGCTTCAGGACGTCCTTCGTTACTTTGAACCGGTTTCCCACCTGAATATAGGTCTGCTTCCGTTCTCCGCCCAGCCCTTTAGGACTGTGAAGGAAGCTGTCCAATTCGTTCATATTCCAGGTATCGCCCCTTGCGTTGATTAGCTTAAATTCCCTCAATGTCCTCGCCTCCTATTCAAATGCTTCGCCCAGCTTTCTGTCTATGGCGCTGGCTATGCCGCTTAAATCTGCCCGGTCTATCGCGTTGTCAATAACTTCCTGCACCGCTTCCGTGACCTTGTCCTGTCCTGCCCGGATACCGGTGGCAATGCTCTCCGGAATCTTTGCCCCCAATGCGGAAAAAACTTCGCTGCTTCCGTCGTCCACAATCACCAGCTTCTTTTCAATGCCCTCGCTTGCGGCATCTATCAGTCCTGCTGCCGCCGTCTGCATTTCCGGCTTTTTCTCATTTACACCAGTCACCATACTGTCGATGCCGTCGGAATTGGTCTCCGCCATTTCTGTCAATTTTGTTGCCAGTGTTTCCTTCAATTCATCGTAGGACATTTCCGTGTCCGTTTTCATCTGACCGTAGGTATCCGACTGCGTCTGTAGAATGTCTGCCATCTGCTCCCCGTATCCGGTTGCAAAATCACCCATAATGTCGGACAGCTCGCCTCTGGCTTCCATCATCTCTTTGTAGCTGGCTATCACATCCGCATAGGCGTCTGCATCATTCTTGGATGCTTCCACCAGTTCATGCAGATAGCCGGCGCCCTGCATCCCCATGCTCTGGATGTCTGCCAAAAGTTCCTTGTCCATCAGCCCAACATCATCCTGTGCCAGCTTGTTCGCAGCAATCAAATCATCCCGATACTGGGTGTAGGCATCTGTCTGCGTCTGCAGGTTCTTAGACATTTGTTCCACGGACATGTCCGATTTATTGGACAACTCTTCAAACAATCCTACCTGCTTTTTTAAGGACTCTTCCGCTTCCTCGGATGCCTTGGCATATTCTGTCTGCAGCTTCTGGATGCTCTCCGCCACGTCTCCGGATACAGTAATGGTCTGCCCGCCGTATTCGATCTGTGCCACCGTCACATTCTGCAGTGCTGCTGCCTGTCCTTCCCATACTTCCGTCAGCTCTGCATTCTTTTCCTTTACTTCCCCCACTTTGGCGGCATTTTCTTCATACTGGGCATTCAGCTCCAGCAGTGCTTCGTTTTCTTCATACAGCCGGTTTAATTCTTCATCTTCGCCCGCAGAGCGTTCCATGCCTTTTTCGCTCAGTTCCACGATACGGGCAAGGGTCTGCTCGTAGTTGGCATCCAGCTCCAGCATCTTCTCCCGGATGTTCTGCATGTTGACTTCCGCATCTGCCTGTGCTTCCGTCAGATCGATGCTTTCCTGCTTCGCCTGGTTGATATCCTCCTGTGACTTTGCCGCTTCCGCCTGCTTTAGGAATGCTTCCGTGCTTTCCTCCAGGTATCCTGTTTCTTCGTTTATGGCGAGGTTCAGGCTCGGATACATCTGGTTTAGCAGTGCCACCCTGTTTGCCAGATCGGTCTTTTCCTCTGCGTTCAGCTTTTCCCGTTTGTTCAGCTCCTCTACGGAGCGGATCAGGACACTGGCACGCTGTGACGTCTGGGTGTATGCGTCGTTTTCCTCGTATATGGCATCTATCTTGTCTTTGGTAGCCTTTGTTGACTCCTTTATCAGTTCGATTTCTTTTTGAAGCTCCGTCTGTTCTGACTGGCTGGATGCGATGTAAACCGATACAGCGCCCACCAGTGCTCCCAGTGCCGCCGTAATGCCAACTACCAGCGGATTTGTAACCGCCGTGACCGCCTTAAACGCTGCCACGGCTGCCGTTACCCCCGCTATTGCCGTTGCGGCCGTTCCCAGTCCTGCCACCACAACCGCCACTGCCTGTACCACCTGCGGATGCTCCTGCACAAATTCCGTCGCCCATGTAAATGCGTCTGTGCCCGTGTTATACAGTTCTTTCAGTGTGGGATTCAATTCGTTGCCTATGGCTATCTGCAGATTCTGTGATGCAATTTGCATCCTCTTTTCTGCATACTCGGTGGTATCCGTCATCTTCTGGAATGCCGCCTCTGTGGCGCCGGTGCTGTTCTCCATCTGTTCCAAGACGGAATTAAATTTCTCTGCACCGCTTCCCAGAATGGACAGGGCGCCTACTCCGGCTTCCGAGCTGGACCACAGCTCATTAAATGCAGCGCTGTCATTGTTTACCGACTCGCCCAGTATCTCAATCACGTCGCCCAGGCTAAGACCCTGCTCCATCAGTTCGCCGAATGACATGCTCGTTTCTTCTTTCAGGATCTTGCCTACCGTGCTGCCGCTGTCACCTAACTCATTCAGCATTCCCTTCATGTAGGTGGTGGATTCTGCCGCCTTGATACCGTTTGCGGTAAGGATGGCATAGGATGAGGAAAGCTGGTCCATATTCACGTTATAGGCCGCCGCTATGGGAATAACCTTACCCATGTTTGCTGCCAGCTCGTTTACCGTAACCTTACCAAGGTTCTGTGTGGTTATCAGAGCATCCGCTACGTGCGTGGACTGCTCCGCTTCCATCTTGTAGGCATTCATGGCCGTAGTCAGGATGTCCACAGATGTTGTAGCATCCGTATAACCACCAATAGCCAGCTTTGTAGCATCCGCCACAAAGCCTACTGTGTTTGCTGTATCCTGTCCGGCTGATATCGCATTGTATGCCGCATCTGCAAGGTCGTTTGAGGATTGTACCAGCACCGTGGATTGTTCCATGAGCTGTGCCGCCATATCGGACTGCGTCACCTTGGCTTCATCCGCTATGGTGTAAACCTTGGCCATGTTCGTCTCATAGGCTGCCGCCTCTTTGGAACACTCCATCAGGGCATCCTTTATTTTGTCAATCTCCGCTGCAATCCCCGAAGCTGCCAGCGCTCCGGCAAGGTCTTCCACAGCCGACACCGTCTTTTCCCCAAATCCCTGTGTTTCTTCGGTTGCCTCCTTTACTTTTTTCCCATACTGGTCTATGGATGTGGCGCATCCGTCTGCACTTTCTGCCGCTTCCGCCAGATAATCACTGGTATTATCCAGTTCGCGCTCCATACCCACCAGCTCTGCCTGGGATGTATTCAGGGCAGTGGTGTACTTGGTGACACTGGCGTCCATTTTTTCATACTGCTGTCCCGCCAGCTTTAACTGTGTGGATGCCTTTTCAACTTCTGCCTGCTGCTGTTCCAGTGCCTCCGCTGTCGTATCTGTTGCATTTTTCATGCTTTCCAGCTTCTTTTCCGCATCCTTTAACGATACGGTATACAGCTCTACCTTCCGGCGGGCTTCCGTTCTGGCATTCTCCGCCGCTTTCAGCACCTTTTCCTGTGCCTTTACTTTTTCATTTTGCGCTTCGATCTGCCGGGTGAGAATTTCCTGCTTTGCCCGCAGGGCTTCTGTGCTGTTGGCATTTTCCTTATACGTTTCCGTACACAGCTTCATTTCCGAGCGAAGCTCTGCCTGCTCTGCTTTGATGGACCGTATGGATTCGTTGTATTCTTTTACGCCATCAATTACAATCTTACCGCCGATTGTATTTTTTGCCGCCACCGTCTCACCTCCTATAAGTCAAAAACAGAACCCTTCTTTTCGGGTTCTTCGTTATCTATTTTGTATAACATTTTTTGCATGTCAAAATTGTGGATCCGTTTGTAGGTTTCAAAAATATCGATCCACTTTCCCATCGGTAAAAGATACACTTCTTTTTCCGAATACCCAAACATGGCCATGCCGATATAAATAATCCAGGCTACGTCTATCGGCCGTTCTTCTTTCTTTTCAGTCGTTCCTGGTTTTATTTTTTTGACACAAAGCACCTCTTGTATGCGTCGTGGATATGGTCGGCAAGCAATATGAACGGCATGTCTGCATTCAGCAGCACATCGTCTACTTTGATGTCCACCGGTTCTCCAATAGATTCCATCTTGCGGATTCCTTCCCGTATCATGACAGGAAGTGCTGCCATGATGGCTCGCATATCCGGTTCTGTTTTGATAAATTTTCCTTCTCCTACCTCTTTAACTCCCAGCAGTTTTCTTTCAAATTCTCCAATTGATTCAAATTCTTCCTGCAGTTCATTTAATACAAATATATCGCACCACAGCGGCACCTTTTTCCCAGCCAGCGTGATAAATATAGGCTTTTCTACCATTTTCTATCCCTCCGATATATGCCAGAAAAAAGGAAGCACGTTTCTGTGCTTCCTTCTGTTCCAGTTCTTTATTTTGTTGTTATTCGGCATTGATGATATATTCCTCGGCCATGATCTCGGAATCTGCTTTGCCGGATGCAGTGTTGACTGCTTTCAACATGGTACGTTTGCTGATGGAAATGGCCGCACTGGTCGCTTTGGTTCCGTTGGTTTTGCTGGGTGTGGTACCGTCCGTTGTATAGTAGATGGTTCCATTATCCCCAGCTGACAATGTGACGCTCTGTGCCGCCGTATAGGTGCCGCCCTTTACGGATGCCACCGGCTTTGCCGCCTGTGCTTCAACTCCCAGCTGCTGTTTTAACCATGTGATTGCTTCCGCCTCTGTATTAAAAGGCTTTCTCATAATCCAGTCGCCATTTTCTTCCGGCATAGCCTTTCCGGAAACTGTGGGAGTCTTAAACGTCAGATTTTCTCCCTGTGTCTCATAGCTGTTTGTTCCTTCGCTGAAAATCATACGGTACAGGATGCATGCTACGCATTTTTCCACACCGTCAATCTCTTCATTGGTAAAAAATCCATAGCCTACTTCGTTTTCCTTGTCATTGGAATTTCTCAATTCCTCTCCTGTCTCGTCGTTCACCGTATGTCCGAACATAACGACTGCTGCCTTTCTGGGCAGAGTAGTGGTTCCCATGCTCACATCGGCATACTTCAGCTTCTTCTTGTTTTTAACAAGTTTGTTGTCACCATACACTGATGCTTCAGAATACTGCGGATTTACTTCTGTTGTCATTGCCTGACCGCATACAAACCCATCACTGTACGTTTTGTTTCCCGTTCTTTTTGCAATAATCGGTGTGCTTAAACCAAAATTCATGTTTATTTCCTCCTTGATTCTAAATAATTAACCTCAAACACGGTATGCTGTGTCCGGTCATATCCTGTAATGGCATCCTCAATCCAGCTCCGTATGGATGTCACGCTGAACCCCTGTTCCTCCAGATAATCGCGTATGGTATGCTTATCTTTCATATAGGGATATTCCTTCGGCGTAAAGTACGAAATCTGCAGATATGCAACGTCCGCTTCGACGCCGTTATCTGCTCTTATGTCCGGTCTCTCATCCTCATATACAAACACTATATATCTGGATGCACTGTTTATTCCGGTATCGGTATATATGCCCTCTTCTACTTCACATCCCACTTTTTTACCCAGTTCTACCATCTTATCCGTCAGATCCATGCTGTGTCTCCTTTCCGTATACTTCCTGCATTTTGGATACCACCGCTTCCTCTGCATTCCTGGTTGCATTTGCCAGGAATGGTCGCGCCGGCTGTTTTCCGGCTATGCCATACTCCTTCCATACGGCTTTTAATGCATTGCTTACTTTTTCCTTCTTTTTCTTTCCGGTTTTCCGGTCATTGTAGCTATGCTCTGATTTGCCTGTCGGCCCTACATTGACTATATAGGCGTCGCCGTCCTTTGTCTTTTTGGGCGTTGTGGCTTTTATGGAATTCACCATGTCGGACTCTCCGGCATGCATGACTGCTGCTCTGGCGGAACGTTTCATGCTCTGCTCCATGATAGGCGCCGCTTCTGAGAGGGCTTTCATGCATATCTCTTCGGCAGATGTGTTTAATAAATCACCTAAAAAATCATCCGGAAAGTTTACCTCAAAAGACGACATCACTCCACCTCCTGCAGTATCAGCTCTATCTCGTCGTCATCCACCCGGTATGTCCGGTAAATCCGGTACATATCAGAGTCCAGTTCCACCATGGACGGGAATTTTCTCTTTCCGTCCTCTTTCACAACAGCGGCTGCCTTAAAGTCCTCGTAGTTCACGTAAACGGACAGAGCCAGCTTGACGCCTACCCTGTCCGCTTCATAAAATTCACTTCGCTTCACACTTTCTATCCTGGCAAAACACTCGGATTCCTGAACGGTTGTTTCCTGTGCGACTGCGTTCTCACGCCTGATGTCTCTGACTAACAGCGTAATCACATCATTCATTGCCCTCATGATTCAACCTTCCTTCCTGCAGCTTTGCGGATTTCCGCATAGCTTCTATCTGATACACATAGGCTTCCATGCAGGCATCCCTTTTGTCTTCCCGTCCCATTTTAGCCTGACAGAAGGTTGCCACAGCTTCGGTAACTAACGGATTCGGATTTTCTGCATACACCACAGTCTCAGAAATACCCACCCGGACCATGTCCAGGCAGGCTGTATTGATTTTCCGGTCTATTTCACTTAGCAATGTCTGATTTTGGGCGGCTCTTTCGCTTAGTCTTAAGGCACCAATCGCCGCATCCCTGTATTCCTGGCAGACCATTATGCAGCAGCTGCCAGTGTTACGATAACAAAGCCGCCGTCTACAATTACGTTGCCGCCGGCCATTACCTCGCCCATGATAGTGAGCAGGCCTTCAGCAAATTTATAATCTGCAGAAACTTCCACAGTGTACGGACCAAAAAGACCCAGTTCGAAGTTTTTCGGATCACCGTAAATCATGGTCTGAATCTTAGCCTTGCCCTGCGTTGCGGTCGAAAGGGATGTCAGTCCGGAATGGATGGCATATCTGGTACTCAGACCGCCGTCCTTGATAATTCCGCAATTCGGATTTGTGGCATCCGGAATGATTTCGTACACCGGTTTCTTTTCGTTGGTACCGCGTACCTTGCCGAATGCTGCAAGGTCCTGTTTGGTCAGGAGCAGTACGGCATTTCCGCCAAGTTCATCAGAACCGCCATACGCAAAAATGATATCGCGTAAGGTGTCAGCACCAATCGTTGTGCTACTTACGGATAACTCCTTGCAGATAGGTTCCTTTTTTGTGTTTGCCGCAATCTTGATTCCCAGGAAATCTCCTGCGTTTCCGTTCACGATCAGGTTAGATACCTTTCTTCTCAGTGCCTTCAACGCAAGACTTCTCACCTTTTCCGCATATGCCAGCGGGGAAATGCGCTTGATGTTCTTGGACACGTATGCAGTAGTGCTAATCAACTTCGGCTCAATCTTTGCCACACGGAATACCGGGTCCGATGCTTTGCCGGCGCTTCCATCGGTTCTGTCGCTTGCTGTAGATTCCGTTTTCACATACGGTTCCTCATAGGCTGCAGCGCCGGTTAAGTCAACCACGGACACCTGATCCACGATTGTCGGTACTGTTTCCATGGTATCTTTGATTTCGGAACCCGTCTTGGTAGGCTTTGCCAGCGTATCGGTAGCAATAGTGGTAGCTCTTTCCTGTACCAGTGCGTTTCTGACTTCCTCCGCCGGAATCTGCATTGTTCCGGACTCCATGATTTTCTTTGCTCTTTCCTCCGGATCCTCTGCGGGAGGTGCGTTAGGACCTGCCACCGGAGCTGCAAGTCTGCTCCTTAATTCCTCTTCTTTCGCAAATCTTGCTTCATCCGCTTCGATATTGCGGATCTCGGCTTCGATTTCCGCCATTCTTTCTTCCGTTACGGGTGTTTCTGTGTTGTTGAGCTCCGCAAGCAGGGTGCTCTTTCTTTCCTGCAATTTTTTCAGTTTCTCATTCATCTTTCTTTTCCTCCAATTTTGTTGATAATTTTAATACTGCCACCAGTCTGCGCCGTTCCAGATCAGCCGCCGCTTCACGTTGTCTTTTCTCCTGAGCATCCGCCTCCAGGATAAAGTTCTTTCTGGCTTCGATTGATGTATCATCGTATGCGGGGATATCCACGGCAGAAACGTCATACAATTTTCTGACCTTTCGTACCGTCCACATATGATTTTCTTTGTCGTATGCTTCCTCCCGGATGGTAAAGCGGAAGCTCATGCGGTCTACATATCCACCGCTTATTTCGTCGTACATTTTACGACCCTCTTCTGTTCCGTCCAGTCTTGCCCGGATGAACAGTCCATCCTCTCTTATTTCCAACTGCAGGGTTTTGTTCCTTGTTCGCGCCATAACCTTGCCGCCATGATTATAGTTAAAAATGACGTCCGACATATCGCATTCCTCAAATGCCCTGTCGTCAATCTGCTCCTTATACTCTGTTCCGTCAATTATGAAAAGAACCGTAGGGCTGTTAAACCTTACGGCATATCCTTCCACCCACAATTCCTTTGTCTGACCGTTTTCGTCCTCCAGGCTTCGTGCCTGTACCCGGAACTCACGGTCAATCCACTTTTTCCTCTGCTCCATTCCCATCTGTTTCTTCTCCCTTCTGATATTTTGACTGGTCTTTTGCTTTTACGAAGTTCAGGGAGACCTGCCTGTCGTCCCCGTCTGCCACCGGTGCAAATCCTAATAGCTCCCGCCTTTCGTTTGTGGTGAGCTCGCCGGTTTCTTTCGTCGCTTCCAGCACCCTTACCCTTGTTTCAATGGATGAACCCATTAAAATACCGCCTGATATAATCAGACGGTTTCCGCATTCTATTTCATGCTTGGAAAAATATGCCGTGGTAAATGCTTCGGCCAGCATCTGCCAGATAGGCTCTATCTTTCCCTCGTACCATGCCATTCCTTCCTGTTCGGTATAGGTGTTTTGCACAATCTTTTCCGATGTACGCAGGTAGGAAAAAATTCGGTTGTTGATTTCCTTCATCTGGGTACTGTTCGCTGCCCACGGTGTCAGGTTTAACTCCTTGAAGTCCTCCATGGAATCCACGGATATAATGCCGCCGTTTTGCGCCGCATTTTCAAATCTTTTGGCAAATTGTTCCTGGTTCTTTTCGACATCTACCGGATCCAGCATGCTCTTTTTATTCTTTACCATGCCGCGGATTTTGTTTGCAACCGTGAGTGCATTGATAAACCCTTCATCCGATGCTTTGGACATATCCAACACTTTGTAAATGGGGTCGTTACCGTCACCGGATGCCAGCCGGTCATTGTAAAATTTGCGAATCACCACACAATCCTTCAAGTCAAACGGATGCTCCTGCCCTTCCTGGTCTGTCACCACTATGGCAATGCCGCCTCCCGTTATTTCCCTGAATTCATAACTTGTAAAATCTACCGGATACACCGCTTCCGGCTGTAATCCATCCCACCGTATGTATGCCACAGCCGTTGTCTTTGTCTCCAGTGCGGCTACCATGCGGTACTTGAACTCCGTTGCCGTCATGACATTATTCGGCCGGATGTTCAGCAGTCTCACCATCTTGTCATTTTCAAACGTTTTCTCCACTTTTCCGAACTGATTCAGCTTTACCGCTTTGAACTGTCCTTTTGATGCATGTGTGGCTATGGCATCCACGGTGGCCCGGAACGTATCGTGGTACCATGCTTCCTTGTCAAACGGCGCCGATGTGTTCTGGTACCCGAAGAAACTGCTCCATTTGACCTTGATTTTCTTGAAAAACTTATCAAAAAGTCCCATTTTTCTCCTTTCTACTTCACATATTTGAGGTATTCCTCTTCATGGTTTTTATAGCATGTAAACGCATTGAGCAGGGACACCGTACCGTCTATCCTGCGTGCTGCCGTAACCTTAACCGGCTGCACACTTTCAATACCGTCTTTGTTTAGTGATTTCTTTCCGGTATTTGACAGACACCACCGGAGCATGGGATTGTTTTGGTACCAGATGCGGTGCTCCTCGAACAGTCCCGCCATTTCCTTAAACGGGTATGTCCATGTAAACGGACCCTGTCTGATTTTTTCCATCTCAAATCCGTAATCCTCCATCTCTTCTCTCCAGTATCCAGAAAGAGCCGCATCATATCCAATCCACAATGGCCGGATGTTGTACTCCCGCACCATATGAACAAACCATTCCGTCACTGCGTGGAAATCCACGGTTGCTCCCTCACTGGTCTGCAGCCATCCGTCTTTGCTCCACTTGTCGTACGGGGCTTCGCTCTTATCTTTTATCTCTTCCCTTTTCACCTTGGACTTCGGAAGAAAGTATTTTTGCAAAATAAAAAACCGGTTGTCCCCCGGTTTCCTGATAAGAAGTGTCGCACAGGTAAGGTCTGTTGTGCTTGATAAATCGCATCCACCTATGGCATAGGAGTTTTTCAAAAACTCCATGTCCACCATACCCTCGTTGACTATCACGTTGTAAGGCAGCCATATATCGGCTGAGTTTTCCGGCATGTTGAAGTCTTTTGTAAGCAGTGTCGGAAGTATTGTCGGGTCTCTTTTGGCTTTTTCTACCAGTGCTGCCAGCTTCTTTTTGTCCTTTATGGTCCCCAGTCCGGGATTTGCTTTATACCATGCTGCCGGTATCTTCCATTCCTCCCGGTCGTCCAGTTCATAGAGCAGGGGTAACAGCTCATAGTCCTCGAAACCCGGAGACCACATGGCTACATTGCTGGCATAATCGTATATGGTATCATACAGCCCTTCCCGGACGAATCCGTTTGTGCTTATCAGCCAGGCAAGCGGCTGCTCTCTGGCTGTCACCGACTGTATCATGACATCGTACAGTTTTCTGGTCTTCTGTTCGTGAAACTCATCCAGCGAAAAAAACTGTGTATTGAGGCCATCCATGGTTGATGTATCCGAAGCAAGCCCTTTGATAAAACTCATGCTGTCCGGAATGAATATATCCGACTGCCGCTTTTTGGATACACCCATAAGCGCTTTGGACTGGATACGCATATTCACGCATTCGTCAAAGATGATCTTCGCCTGGTCTTTTTTGTTTGCCGTGCAGTAAATTTCTGCACCTTTCTCGCCATCGTTCAGCGCCATGTCCCATTCCACGGCTGCCGTCTCTGTAGACTTCCCGTTTTTTCTTCCCCGGATATCGTCCACTTCCCGGAAGCGCCGCAGGTTGGTATCCTTTGCCACCCAACCGAAAACCATCTGCATTTTTGCTTTTTGGAACAGCTCGAACTGTATCAGGCTGCCGCCCACTTTACCTTTGGAATGGCGGCAGAATTTTTCCATAAATCCAATATGATGCTGGCCTCTTTCCGGGTCGAAGTAGTACGGAAAATCTGCCGGCGGGCTGTCCATCCATGCACACTCCCGTTCATATACGGCTCTGATCTTACTGCATGTAACAATGTCGCCCGACTGCATTCCGGCCAGATATTCTTTGGGCCAGTTTGGTGTCAACGCTTAAAGCTCTGCACATACGCCATCAGTGCCTCCGCGCTGTCATCGTCCACTTCCTGTATGGATACGCCGCCATTTTCATTGCACAACTTAATGGTTTTCGGCAGCATGTCCACCAGCTGCTTTGTCACTTTGGTGTATGTGTTCACCATTTTGTCATACGCTTCGACCGCCGCTGACTTTTTTAGTCCCTTCTGGTTCTCGCCGTTCTGATACCGTTCCACCGGTCCGTCCCTGGCTATGATTTTTCGCAGTTCGTCCAGTGTGACAGCCATAAAAGCGGCATCATCTATCAGACTTTCGCACGTACTTTGCGTTTTTTTGTCCATATTTTCCAGAATAATGCTCAACTTTTTCTTCTCTTTGAGGATCAGGCTTTTTCGCTTCTTTTCTGTATAAATCTGCTCAAATTCCACTTTTTATACCTCCTTACCCCCCACCCCTTACGCGCGATTTTTCCGGAGGGTTACATCGATGGGACGCTCTCGGTCTGCGACCCCTCCCAAACTTTGCCCTACCCCCGGGGGGGGTTCTATCGGATAACCGTTACTATCAAATACAATGTTTGGTAAATCAACCTTCCCTTTCCGTCTGTGCTCTACTTTGGTAATGCGCTTATGGCATTCGGAGCACACCGACATAAGGTTTGAAGGATTGAGTGCTATCATTGGATTGTGTACGTTGTCCTCAGTAAGCTCTTTCTTGTGATGCACTTCCGTAGCAAGCGCATGGCATCCGGCACACTGGCATAAATATCTGTCGCGTTTCAAAATGTATTCTCTTTCCTGCTTCCATGCCTTTGAATTGTAGAACGCTTTCGCCCATCCCTGTGCCATTCCTGCTGCCTCCAGTGCATACAAAAAGGGCAATACGTTTGAACGTATCGCCCTTATCTCAACTTATCACGCTACTATAATACCACAGGTACGCATGCGAAATCATGCCATTTTGAAATTTTTTTAATTTTTTTTCAAGCCAAGAATGCCAACTAATGCTTCCTGAAGAACCCGTGACAGGTTTAAGTCCGCTTTTTCTGCTTCATAATCCATCCATCCGGGAATGGTCACATTCTTCCGTACCGCCTTGTTTTCTGTTTTTCTTCTATACTCGCTAAAGTCAATGTCTACCATGGAAACAGTTGTTTCACCTGCTTCCGCAAACACTCCTTTAGTCGCATCTATATCTTTCATTTCTCTTGGTTCCGGTACCTTCCGTTTTTCATCCTCCCAAAGGACACCTCTTTGTCCGATGGCATCCCGTGCCATACTTATGGCATCCGCCATTCCGTATCCTTCTGTGGTGATATTGAAGTCCGGAACTTCCACCAATACAGTGTTTTTTTCATCCTTCAATTCCGTAAAAATTGTAGGGTATGCTCCTTTCATGTCGTTCTCTCCTTTTCCTTTCTCCCATTCGATTTATTGAAATCAAAAGGATTTTGGGGATTTTACAATCCCCATTTCCTTATGATGTGTTTTGCCAGAAGCTCATTTATTTCTTTATGTCGAGGAACTTGTTCTTCATCATCTCCTCTTTGGTATATGTCGTGGTCCCCACCATGTCTTACCAGTCTAAAACCTGCTTTTTCGAGCTTCTTTACTAAATCTCTTTGTTTCATTCTTACCTCCTTTCTAATTTATATTATACACACTCTATACTTATTTGTCAACAAAAAGTGTGTATTTTATACTTATTTTTTTCAAAATATCACTTCTCTTCCGTTGGGTCGCCAGCTCTCATATGCCTGCTGCCTTTCTGGCTTCCTTCTGGTTTCTTCTTTCGCCTATTTCTTACCACTCCTATCTGTTTCACAAGCATGTCTTGAAATTCAAGACATGCTTGTGAAATCTTATCTCCTGCTTTACACAAACTGCCCTGAATTTCACGACAGTTCGTAAAGTACTTTTGGAACTATTTCGAAATTTTCTAAGTAGTTCTACATCCCTTCTCTTGCAATCTCGATTGCATCGTCCAGATTTACTACCAGTTCTCCGCCCATACCATCATTCCCATATCTCTCAAATGATGTATTTCTTAATTTTTCTACCATCTCTTCATTGCCGGCTCTACAGTTCCACTTTTTAACTTCTTTCTTTTCTGCGGTGCTGTACGTGTTTTCCCATGTACCGGCGCTTCTGCCATGACATTTTTCGCAAATAATTTGTGCCCAGCACCCTCTACTACTTCCCGGTATTCGTTCATAATTTATTTCTGCCTTTCCGCCGCAAAATGGACACGGCTTCAATTCTTCGCTTTCCATCCTTTACTTTACCTCCCCTATATATTTTCCGACCTGGTATACCATTTTGAAAACAATACGTTTCATCTGGCGCTCGCTGTATCGGGTTCCTGTTATCTGCAGGTACGGGACCGGCTTCTTACCGTCGCCCGTCCAGTACCGTTCTCTGATGACCTTCTGCTCCTCCGGGCGAAGGTTGTTGTAACAAAACTCCACCGCTTCTATCTCCTGCTTATTGCGGTACGCATAAGCGGAAGTCATTTTCAACGCTTTCGCTTCGGTTACTGACTGCGGTTTGTTTTCCTCTTCCTTGGCATCCCGGAATATATTTGTTTCCGGTGGCTGCTGGGTCATGATAACCTCTTCCAGATATTCCTCATACTTCCGCTTTGTCTTCGGATACCGCCGTATGATTGTTTCGATAATTCTCCACGCATCCCTCTCCACACTATCCCTCCTCTTTTACTTTTTCCTTGTATCTGCCGTCCTTTGTGTAATTCACATATACCGGCTTCGTCCGTCCTACCCGCATGGCTGCTTCCGGAACGTTCTTCTGCATCCCGGAATATACCTTCTCCTTACTCGGTGTCTGCTCTGCTATCATGTCTTCCTCCTGCCAGCTCATCGGCTCTCTTTTTCCACTTTGTGACTTCTCTGCATTTTTCTTCATATAACCTGTCCATCTCCTCTATCTGCCCCGGTGTAAGACCGGTGTTCTCGTAATCTTTTAATTTGAATAATGCTCCGTACATCTTTTCATACGTCTGTTGCGTAATGACAGCGCCTTTATACAGGTCTTCCCATTTTACGCCTTTCAGCGCCCAGTTCCCGCAATTATCCGTTTCTGTCAATCTGCTGTTTTCCTTCATTTTTCCTTCCCTCCTACATAACGTATTTTTTATGTGCCAGTTCCAGTTCATGCTCCGCGATATCCAGATATATCTGTGTCGTCTCTATGCTCTCATGCCCCAGGATTTTTGAAACCTGCTCTATTGGCATACCTCTTCTCAATGCAAATGTAGCTCCGGTGCGTCTGAACCTATGGGGATGCACGTTTTCCACTTCTGCTTTTTTCCCTAATTTCCTAAGCATCTGCTCTATCGCACTCTTGTCCATATGGTCTTCACCAATAAGCTCCGTAACCGTCCACCACTTGTTCGGGCTTACGTTTGCCTGTTTGCATTCTGCCGGAAAGTGTCTGTCTTTATCTATCGCTCTTATTTTGCAGCCCGGAAACAGCCATTCGTTACTGTCGTTTCTCTCGCTCAAATATTTCTGCAGGCATATCTTTGCTCTTGCATTGATGTAGCACATCCTGTCCTTATTTCCTTTTCCATGCACCAAGACGCTTTCCTTATCCTCTGCTATATCCGTTATTTTCATTTGTGTTAATTCTGATACTCGGCACCAGGTAGACAGAAGAATTTCAAAAATACACATAAGTTTCGGATCGTCTCCGATGGCAAAACGCATCTGTTCAATCTGTGCTTCAGTAAATGCCTCTTTTCGTCTCTTGGGGATTTTGATTTCATCCACTTTGTTCATTGGATTTTTCAGGATATATTCATCCCTAATCATCCATGTGTAAAACGAAGATAGCACACGCAGTATGTTCTTCTGGTATACCTTACTCACATTATCCCTCACTTCCTTTGTTGCCAGATACAGCTTAATATCATCTGATGTCACATCCAGCGGAGACTTTTGTACTTCCCGGAAAAATCTTCCTAATTCCTTCTGGTAGTGTCTGAGTGTATTGTCCGTCCTACCGGAAACCCTTTTGTTTATCAGGAACAGTCTTATGTATTTTTCCACATCATCCTCGTTTATGACCGCCACTTCCGTACATCTTTGCTCCACTTCGTATTTATCCAGTACAATTATGAGCCTGCTTTTTATTGCGTCTGTATCTATTCCGGCGCCCATGAGTGTCATTATGATTTCATCCAGTAATTTGTCCCTCATATCAGTGCCCCCATATTAGCCGGTGTCCGGAATATTCTGTATCTCGGATATTCCTCAATATTCGGCTCTGCAAGTGTGTTACCTTGTGTGACAATTCCATTTATCCCCAGAAGACTCAGCTGCACATATGTCATATACACTGCTTTCCAGTCCAGATCCTGTGCTACGACTTTAAGCATCTTCTGATAATCTATCCCTCTTTCTTTCATGACAGCTGCCACCGCCAGTATCATACCGCCGCCTCCGCAGCTTGGCTCATTTACTGTGTGTACTTTGTCATTGGAAAAAACCATCAGTTTTGCCGATAAGAGTGATAGGTGCCATGGTGTAAAAAACTGTCCTGTGTATTTACTGCCACATCCGGACTCCATGTATATCTCTCCCAATATGTCCCGTGGTCCCTGTTCGTCCAGTGTGATTACCAGCATTCCCATCATTTCGCCAAATGCTATGATTTCTTTCTTTTCATACCTTCCACAGATGTCCATATAGTCCTTTTCCCGCTGTTTCCACAGGCTGCCATGCACCTGCTGGCATGTATTCTGGATAGATATCGCCATCATTTCCACCCAGTCTGAAAAAATAGTATATGGAGAATATCTTCCGGACATCTTCTCTATTTGTTCAACTATCTGCTTTTTCATCCTCTGCTTCCTCCAGTGTTATAAACCCGTCCGGGATGCCTGCTACCGGCTTTCGGCATACCTGCTGCCGCTCGGACTCATCCAGTACGTTTTTACCAAATATTTTTCGGAAGTCTTCCAAGGGATATGCCGTTTGGAATGCCCTCTGCGCATCCTGTTCCAGCATCCGCCTGATGGCATCGTTTCTGTGAACCGCTTCCGACCCGCCGTCATAGGTGTGATGGGCATAGCAGAGATAAACCTTCAGGCCGTAGTGCTCTGACAGTTTCCGCCGCCCCGATCCGAACATCACATGATGCTCTTCCAGGTTCCCATGCCGGCTGTAATCTCCGTGCAACCTCATGCACAGGTAACAGGTTTTATCCTCTTTCCTGTGCATGATTGACTTGCTCATCGTGACTCCATGGTTTTTTTACTGGATGTCACCATTTCCACCGCGATCGTGCCTTTATTGGTGCGGCGCAATGTACCTTTGACGCCATTTCCGGTGTCAACCGTTACCTTTGCCACATCCTCGTTTTCTATGTAGACCAGCGCCTCTTTCATAATGGCTTCAGTTTCCGGGAAGTCCTCCCGGAACAGTCGGATGATGTTTTCTTCCGCCGTTCTCTTGGCTTTTACCTTTTCCTGTGCCGCCTTTGCTTCCTCGCAAGAACATTTTTCCGTTGCCCACTTATCAAGCTGCTCCTGCTTCGCCATTCCTGATGTGCGTAATATCATGGTCTGTCCGCAATACATGCAGGTACCTGTCTGTTTTGCTACACCTTCCGGCATCTCCCTACTCTGTTCTGTATTGCTCATCTGCTCCACGCTCCTCTCCCATTTCGTCCAGCTGCTCCACGACTGCTGCCAGATGCTCCATATTGGTCTTGACCTTGCTCATCTCCTCTTTGTCAATCAGCAGTTTTTTATACATTTTCATGGTGTGTGCCACTTTTAACGCCAGTTCCTCGGCTTCCTCCTGCAGTTTATAGTACGGGTCTTCCACTATGCTTCCGTCCGGCTGCTCCGGCTCCCGGTCTGTTTCCACGGTTTCCTCTTCACCTTCGCTGCTCTCCGTATCTGTGGCTGTTTCCTCTTCCTGCTCTGCCTCTGTATCGATTTCCGCGGGTTCTGTGTCCTCCGTTTCCTCCTGCTTTTCCGCTTTGGGCGGCTCATTTTTGTGCGACGTCGCACAGTCTTCCGCTTCTGTCTTTTCGGGCTTTTCCGTTGTTTTCGGTTCTTCTTTTACCGGTTCCACAGCTTCCAGCATCGGTCCGTAGAAGTTTGTCCATGTATCCGGACCGTAAGAGTCACGGTAAATAGACTCTACTTCCTCCAGGAATTCCTTCCAAGACAGCTTCTTGGTTTCCTTCGTTGTCACAGTTTTATAGGCAACTCCTCTGTCGGCATCATACAGGAACATGTAAATGATGCCTTTGTTAAATGCGCCGTACTCGGACGGATTTATCAGTTCTACCTGCTGCTTCCGCATCTCCTCTGTGTGCTCCTGTTCCAGCTGCATCTTTAAGGCCATGTTCAGGACGTCCTTTTTGTCCTGCTGCCGGAAAAACTCAATGATGCACTTCTGGAATGCTGTGTATACTCTTTCTGTCTCTTCCCGTGCCGGTTCTTCTGATGCCTGCTGCCGGTTGAAGTTCTTAAAGTCCCTTATATCGGACACCGTGCTCTTGTCCGTGATAAGCTGGCAGTCCTCGTCCGACAGGGTAAGCATCTCCTGCAGTTTTGATACTCCAAAGTTTTTGTATTCCGGGAGCAGCTCCGTTGAGTTGCCCCCTATGGAAAACTTGGATGTAATTGCCATGAAGCGCTGCGTGGTGGAGCGGTGCAGTCCGTATTCCTTCTGTGCAAATTCGTAAATGTCTGTTGCCCCGTCCTGCCTGTAGCTTTCCTGTGCTTCAATCTCTTTCAGTCGGCAGCCTATGTAGACGAAATTCTCCGCCGTTTCATTCAGCTTTTTTCTGATATCGTCTTTCATTGCCTGCCACTGCCATAATGTTATCTGTCCTTCCATTCCTTTTCTCCTTCCTTAGATGGCTATTTTTAGCCGCTCCTTTTTTTTGTTTGCCTTTTTTTCACACCGCAGTCTCACCACATAGCTTTTTATCCATTTATCCATTTTCCCCTCATCCGGCTTTTTATCATTTGCCCCGTACCACTGGATAATAGCCTCTGTTTTTGCATCTATTTCTATTGTGATGTACGGTATGTTTGGTTTATTTTTCTTACGCAACATCAGAATATAGCTTTTTCCATCATTGTGTTTTTTCAAATAATTGTTTCCGCCTACGCAATGGTGCAGTGTCTGTCCCTCTATTACGATTTCCTCTGCCGACCTTGCCGGTCTGACTATGTAATTTTCGTCCTCATAAATGTACTGTTTTCTCAATGCTCGGTAGTGTTTGCGTATCAGGGGGAATTTCTCGGTTACCTCTTTCAGTCTGATGTCCATTTCTTTTTGTGTACTTTCCATCACCCTCTCTCTATGCTTTTCCTCGATATTTTTTGGATACTGGTACACAGTATTATGTAGGTCATATCCCAGCATCTGGCTCATGTAAATGTAATCCATATACTTTCCTGCCATTTCCTTTAGCCGCGCCGTAGCTGTTATGCATCCCGTTCCATATTCCCATTTTGCATACCTGCTTATCCGGTTCAGCAACTTTTTCACACTCATGTATCTTAACGCGATTTCCAGTTTTCCCCTTTCCGCGCCTATTTCTGCCAGTCCTTCAATTACATCCATTGACCAGTTTTGCTGCATTCTTTTTTCCATCTGCATAATTCTCAGGAATTTCATATCGCCTTTTTTTTCTGCAAGCTGTTTCACTCTTTCTTTTTTTATCCCCAAAAATTCATCGGGTCTATTCATATTCTTCCAGATTGCTACTGCGCCCTGATTTTGTATGAGCTGTCTCACCACTCCTATCATCTTCATCTTTACCAGTATTTCAATCTGTGGAAGCGCCCTATATGCCTCCATGTAATCAACCAGATTTATTTCTCTTATGTTTTCTGCTGCATACTCTTTTATAGCGCTATACTGGAATATAGTACCTTTGATATTCTCAAAGGTTTCTGGCATAATAGCTGCCTCTCTTATGTTTATATTTGCTAACCCACTCAGATTACAGTCATCCCAGAAATCTTCTCCGGTATATGGATCGCATTTATGGTAATCAATCTGTGGACTCTTATCCGGTTCAAAATATGCCCTGGCTATTTCGGTTTCGGTAAGCTTTTCTGACGCATTTTCCATTTCCGGTCCGTTCTCCCCGCAAGTTAAACCCAGTTTCCATATTTTTGAAACCTCCACATATCTGACAACCATTCCCTTTTCTTTGTATTTTTGTCCCAAAAACAAATGATTTGTTATGCCGTGCCATCCCTTTACCTTTCCCTGGCACTTCCACTCTCCCCTTGCGTTGCATAGCGGACAATTTCCAAATTCCCCTTCTCTTGGTTCCTGGACAAATTTTTGGAAATTAGACTCGTAGGAAATGCCTGCTTTCCACCTTCGTTCATCTACCCTTCCACACCTGCTGCACGCAATCTGTACCCAGCATCCTCGTTTTTTGTAATATAAAAAATGTTTTTCCCGAAACTGTATCTTGTCTGCCCAGTCCAATATTCGTTGTGCCGGAAGCACTTCTGTATGAAGTTCTCTGTCATTTAATGCCTGCCGCCTTCGTTCATATTTACGCTCAGCTATTTTTCTATTTTTTTCTGACCGTATTTCGATTTCCTGTCTGTATATGTATTTCCACCAGCTCATTCCGTTCCATGCCGTTGCAGTGCACATGTTTTTAATTCTGTCAAGGTCTTTTTCATCAAACAGAACACTTCGTTTTTCTTCCATCTGCCACGTATCTTTTCTTTCTTCCGGTGTGTTCCATAAAAGTGCTGTACCGCTATAGTAGTAATCTGTTTCAATCTTTTGGCTTGTCCATACATTTTCAGATGGAAAATAATTTCCAAAATCGTTTTTTGTAAGCACGATTCGGACAATAGGGACCTCCCTCTCCCCTTTTTTGTTTCTATAAACTTCCAGAAACAGGTGCCGCACTTTGCTTATATTCTTAAACGCAGTCACTCCTACATATTTTGCGCCTTTGTGTTTGTTTTCCCCTGATATAGTCAGATACGGAATTTTTTCAATAGCTTTCTTTTTCATTCCACTTCACCTACTTTCCCATGTAGTATGCCGTGATTATTTTCTTTGCCATTTTCATGCCTGGAATACCCAGTGTGACTCTTCCTGCATTGACTCCTGCTGCCTTGATTATGTCCTTATCAACGGGATGCTGGTTTTTGAAACTCCATTTCAGCAGCTCTGCAATACAGCCTTTCAGGCTTTTTCCTTTCTTTCTCACGGCCTTCGCCACCGCCTCATCCTCAAAACACTTTACTTTTATGTATTCCACCCAGTCTTCCATAATCTGTACCGGTTTCAGTTCCTTTGCCTCCACTTCAATTTTCCCGATTGCGGCAGACATTTCATCAAACAGATAAAGCATATCTCCTTCAATAAAGGCATCCGCTATCTCTTTATCCAGCCCATTCTCCTGTGCCAGTTTCCGTATGCTTTCCATATCTCCCTCTTTTCGGAGATTTACTGCCGTTTCGTTCATTTCCTCTATGTTGTCAAATTCTCCAAACAACTCAAACATTCTTACTCCTTTCCGGCAGGGATTTCTCCCTGCCTCACACTGACATGTTTTCAAGTTTTTCGTGATACATATTTGAACCATTACATGGCAAATACCTACTTTTCGGATGCGGCGCTCTTCACCGCCTTGTCCACTTCCCGGAGCATCCAGTCCCGATATGTATGCTCCATGGCAATTTCTGCCCGAACCGGCAGCCCATTCAGTCTTTCTGCTATTTCCTGCCACTTTTCGGCATCCTTGATGGGCTCGCCCTTCGCCGTTTTGAAACCGTTTGCAATCCAGTTATCCATCCAGCACTCAAATACCGCTTGGATGTAGCCGGAACTGGTACAGATAGTGAGGTCACAGCTTTTCAGCCGTTTCACTGCTGCCAGGATGCCCATGCACAGGCTCTGATGCTCCGTGGTGTCCGGAATTGCTTTTACTTCGGTCAATGTGACCGGTCCTGCTGCCGCCCGGTATTCCAGCACGTAAGCATAGGCTCCTGTCTGCCGCCGCGGTCCCCGGATGGACGTTTCTATGTATAACCTTACTTCCTTTAGCACTTATCCTTCCTCCTTTCCCGGCGGGAGCTCCACGATTGTGTATTTCTGGTACGGTGTTCCCGTAAATTTGTTGATGCCGTTTACAATGGAATCCGGCAGTACACAGTAGCCCTTGGGTGCTTTCGGCACCGGCTTCCAGTTAATGGCACGTACCTTTTTCTTCCGTTCCACCGGCCGGATCAGGTTGCGGCTGCACATATAGGACAGCTTCTCAATGGTCTGCTCCCTGTCCATTCGATTCTTGGTTTCCTTGACTATGTACTCCGCCAGCCCCTTGTAGTCCCGGTTATCATCCAGCGGCGTCATATGTGGGCGCCCCCGTGTCCAATGCTTTCGGATAATGTCCCATGTGCAGGTCTTTTCGTTGTATTCGTTGTTGCAGATCATATGCCAGTGGGTTGCTCCCCGTTTTCCCGTCTCGCAGGTGATGATGTATTTGAACTGCCACCCCTGTTTTTTGAACTCTTTCTGTACCTTATCCCGAAATGCCCGTATGATCATCGGTGCGTCTTCCCTGGCCGGACGTTCCTCTTCCCGACAGGTGAGCTGCACATGCAGGTCCCCACCCTTAAAATTCAGTTCCATGGTTCGCCGGAGATATTGACACCTTTTCCAGAAGTTCTGCTTCGCCACCTCTTCCGGTGTTGCCTTCCGTTTTTCCTCCCTGTGAACCCCTGGTGCTCCATACCTTCCGTCCTTATACTTCTCTATTTCCACCTTGTTGTTAATTCTGCACGATTTTATGATATAGATTTCCGCCACCCTCTTTCCGCTATGTTTAATATCCTAATCGAGGGTGTAAAAAATGCCCTCGCATTCTGTCTTTTTCTTGCTTTTTGCGGTGGCACATGCTATACTGTATTTAGCATTGATGAGCACAGTTTGTGCCACCCTGGACCGTTTCCCGACGGTCCTATTTTTTTGCGTAAAATCGTTTGTGCTGGAGATATGCCTTTCTCTTTTTCTCCTCCTCGATCCGTTCCTCTTCGTTCCGGATGCACTGCTCCAGCATTCGGATTACCAGATCTTCCTCAAATGCTCCGTCTTTGGCGTCTGCCGGGTCTGCTTCGTATGGTCTTGTCCCGAACAGCTTCTTTTTTACATCCTCCGGCATGTCCAGCTCCGTACACAGGGTGAGAGCCTTGTCATACAGACGTTTGGCGATAATCCATTTCTTTCCGTAGCACGCCGCCCGGAACTCCCCGGCCATATCAAACAGCCGTTTTTCTATCTGTTCCTCTGTTTTCATGGCTTGTCCCTTCCTTTCTCATTCTGCTCATATATCCGGACTCATGTGCTGCGGCTATTCCTGCAAGGATGCCTGCTGCCAGAATAACCAGTGCGGTCACTATTCCCTGGGGGTCTGTCACTTCCTGCTCCCAGGTGCCTGCCAGTCCGGCCACGCCCATCATGACGCAAATAAAACTTATACCTGAAAAAATCCTGTCCATCTTTTTCCTCCTACCGGAAGCACCCTCTGTTCTGCAGCTTGTCAAACTCCGCCGTCTTAATCAGGTACTTGCCGTTCTTCTTGGTTAATACGGAAACCCTGGAGCCGTACTTGCTATGTACCACGCGCCGCAAATAAAACTCCGAGTATCCCATTTCTTTCAGTTCTGATATGCTCATCAGTGGCTTGGGGTATTCCATATCCTGCTCCTTTCTTGTCCCTGTGCTCTCCATGCGACGCACAGACGGCTTGAAGGTCTGTGCAATCGCTACATACAATAAAGGAGATAATGAGGTACTGCGGCTGTACGCCGCATGGAAAGCACACGGTATTGATTTTTTTCTATCACTTTCTTATACTCTCTTTACAGGTGCCCGCCAGCACCGAGTAAATGAAAGGGGGTGTTGTTCTTGAATTCCTATGATATAATTGAACTTTTTCGTGTTGAAATGAAAAACAATGTTTTCAACTCAAGCCTTGACGAGGCTGCTCAAAATGAAATTCTGGAATACATCGATGACGTTGCCAAACTTGTTACCGACACCGTTTCATCCTCAAAGCAATAATGATTGTGCTGGCAGTGCTCACTATGATTAAGGCTGCCAGCTCTTTCTTTGCTTTTGCAATCTTTTTATCTGTGTACTGCTGCCCGCAATAGAAAAAATAATCATTCATCGCTCTTACATAGCACTCCATTGCTGGTCTTTTACCATATCGTTTGTAGTATTCATCAAATTTCGACTTATACTGCCTATTCATGTCTTTCTCCTTCCTCTTTGTTGCTCCATTCTGTTTCCTTGTGCTACCCTCTCCCTATATGTGCCCGATTGGGTGTTGCTGACAATTAAAGCCTTGAGTAAACTCAATCAGTCGGACGGTATCTCTGACAATTTTCTCTTCCGTCTGGCTGATTTTCTGCTTTGACAAAATTTCTATGCTTTTCCCTATCATTGTTTCTTCCAGTTCTGCAACTTTGTTTGTCATTTTCTTCTCCTTCCTCTTCATTGCAATGTTCTGTTGTCTTGTGCTATACTCTCCCTACAGGCGCCCGCCAGCGCCAAGTAAAAAAAGTGAGGTTATTATATGGAATTAACAAAAGACTCTAAAAAAATCCTTTTTACACTCTTCAAGGAATTTCGGACCCGTAGAAATTCTGGCATTTCCCGCCGAGATGCTGCCAATTTTCGGTCCGCATCTTTCATTCATTCAAATTACTTTAGTGACTGGCTTCTCGTCGATGTAGAGGACTGCCTTCGTGAACTTGGACGTGCCGGCTTTCTTGATAATGGCTATGCCGACAATACCGTCTATTTTTGTCATCTTTCCGATGCGGGAATTGCTTATCTCGAATCGCTTCCTGCGGATACTCTGACAAATATAATCGATTTTATTGCCAAGTTCGTTCCTCTTATTCCTTTGGGCTGAGTATTACTTCCCAGTCATCGGCCATGAGGTCATCCGCTGTCGGGTTCCAGCATCTGCAGTAGTTGCTCAAGTTTCCCTTTTCATCCATTGTCATAATGGGGCACGTATCCAGTGAATTGCTTGGTGCAACTACTGCTGTTTTGAATTCTTTAATTCTTTTCTCTATGACAAATTTTTTTCTGTAAATAAAGCCGTTTTGCTCCATAGCTCTTTTTACCGCTTCCTGTATGTTCATCTGTCTTCCTCCTTCTCCTTCCTCTTTGTTGCAATGTTCTGTTGTCTTGTGCTATACTCTCCCTACAGGCGCCCGCCAGCGCCAAGTAAATGAAAGGAGCATTGTATGTCATCTGCTAAGATTTATTTTTCTGATGGTTCTTCTGTCATCGTAAATGAGAAAAATATAATTTCTCCCGTTTACCCTATTGATAAAGACGGTCAAAAATATTCAACTAAGGATTGTCCAAAAGAACTGTATTCCCATATTCATGGTGGGCTTGTTACCTCCCTGCTTGATGTTTTGTGTTTTTGCCCGTTCTTTTATATTGACGAGAATCTTTCCGTTGTATATTCTTCAAATTCAATTGTGCGAATTGAGAATATATAGCATCATTTTCTTTACGTATGTAGCCAGTTCAGGGGAATAAAATCTAATGGTAATGAAATATGATTCTATCTCTTTCTCTGGATTGGCTGCTTTTTTGATTTTTTCTAACTCATCTTCAATTTTTTCTTCGATTCCCTTCATCAATGAGACTGCTGCTCTTCCCGATTCTTCTTTTTCCATTTCTTCTTCCCTCCATTCTTTATCCGTGTAACATACGCAGTAAGAAATCTGCTCCTTTTGCTGTAATCACAATCCACTCTGCGATTTCCGGAAACAAAGCCTTTGCTATTGTTACGATAACCACCACTGCACTGATTATTGCGATGAATGTTCCCAGAACGTCATCCGGTGGATATAGCCATACATTCTTAAGAGTTATTACAAGGCAAAAGTAAAATAGACATTCTTCTATGCTCATTTCCTTCTCCTTTCTCTTATATATGAATATTTTTCATATCCTTTCTCTTATGTTGAAGTAGCGGCTTATTATATCTTCCCCTGCAATATGGGAATGGCTATCCAATGTATGAGCTCTCTTATCAGAATGATTACATATACTACGGCGCTTATACCGCCTCTCCAGCTAATATCCTGGGACTCCATGTACTCCATTGTGCAAATAAAGCCTGCGCACAGCAGGATAAATAAATATACTGTTTCTTTTTCCATCTCTCTTCCTCCTTCCCTTGCTTCTCTCCCTCCCCTGTGCTATGCTCTCTAAAAAGGAGGTACTTCTATGCATGATATGATAACTCTCTGTCTTTCTATCTTTGGTGCTTTGGGAACCATAGGTACTTGGATTGTCAGTGCCATTCGCTCCCGTAAAAGTCTTGATGTTCAGATCCTAAAGGCTTGCCAGTTAGACCAGTTCTTCATTTTGTATATTTGCATTTTGAACAAATCCCGGCTTCCCATTTCTATTGGCAATATTTTTCTCATTCATAATGGTAAAAAATATTCCTGTGTTAATACGCCTCCGAGGTATTGGGTTATACACAGCGTTTCTGGGAAAACCGTGACAGCTTCTCACACCAGCTCCGATATGCCTTTTCCTATCAATCTATCTTCTTTGGGCGGGACGTCAGGCTATCTCTCTTTTGAACTTCCCGAAGATATTTTTCAAAATTTTTCCACTCCTTTGACTTTTGAATTTCTAACCAACCGGGGTACGTTGTCCGAAATGAAATTATCACTGGGTAGTCTCTCCGATTGGGAAAAAACTCTTTAGCTACCTGCGGTACCGCTCCAGCCCACCGTATTCCCTGCTCCGGCTCTCTAATCGGTTTGACCGCACTCCATATTTCATCTGATTGGTTTGAGATTTTTTTCAAAATCATCAATATCTCTTCCCACTTTCTCATCCGTACTCCTCCTTCCTCCTGTCTAAAATTCATTTTAATTGGATTTTTCAGGTAAAAAAATATTGTCAATTGGAATCTTATAAAGATCTGAAAGCAATCTAATTTGCGATGTCTTTGGCTCTGTGTTTCCTTTTTCCCAATTTACAACTGTTTGCTTGCCAACATGCATTTTTTCTGCAACTTCCTGCTGTGTCATACATGCGTTCACTCTTGCTGCTGCTAAACTAATTCTGATTATTTCCATGTTTGCTCTCACCTCCATATTGGCATTATAAATTCAATTAAATTGAATGTCAATACTAAAATCCATTTTATTTGTATTTTTGGTTGCATTTTATCAAAAAATATTGTATTATCCTATCAAACGGAGGTAAATAAAATATGACTGACGAAGAACAAAAGGCCGTATTTGCGAAAAATCTAAACAAATACTTACGATTATCAAATAAAAGTCAAAAAGAGGTTGCTGATTCCATTGGTGTATTAACAAGCACATTTAATACATGGTGTCAGGGAGTTGCTCTTCCCCGCATGGGAAAAGTTCAGAAATTAGCTGATTATTTTGGTATTGGCAAATCCGATCTTATAGATGATAAACCATTTTCTAATGTAACAACCAAAAAAGGAATCGTTATCAACGTCCTTGGACGTGTTGCCGCCGGCATTCCTATTGAAGCCGTAGAGGATGTGATTGATACAGAAGAGATTACAGAAGAAATGGCTGCTACTGGTACATACTTCGGGCTGCAGATAAAAGGTGACTCCATGGTGCCGAACATCTGCGACCATGATGTTGTTATTGTTCGCCAGCAGGACGATGCCGAAACCGGTGATACCGTGATTGCTCTTGTAAACGGTGACGACGCCACCTGCAAGCGTTTGAAAAAATACCATGATGGCATCGAGCTCATACCGAACAATCCAAACTTTGAACCTATTTATTTTTCAAATGAAGAAATCCAGAGCAAGCCGGTTCGGATAATCGGTAAGGTTGTAGAGCTACGCAGAAAGTTTTAGTACCATTTTGTTAGCGTCAACAAAATGGTAATCTGAAAGAAGGTGTGTGTTTTCTTTTTTTACGTGTTCGATGAAGATACTGCTACTACAGTTCCGGTGCAGGTCGATGAACAGGACGTAAGTCCAGAGGAACTTGAATTTGTTACAGATGATACCATTCGCAAGGTTTGGAACGCATCTGAAGAGGAATGGTATTTTTCCATCATCGATGTTATACAATATTTGACTGACACTGAACGTCCAAGAAAATATTGGAATGACCTAAAAAAGAAGCTCCTATCCGAAGGCAGTGAACTGTCCGAAAAAATCGGACAGTTGAAAATTCCATCTTCTGATGGGAAAATGCGAAAAACAGACTGTGCCACAACAGAGCAGTTGCTTCGTATCATCCAATCTATCCCTTCAAAGAAGGCAGAGCCTTTCAAACAATGGATTGCTAAAGTTGGTTCTGAACGTCTTGACGAGATGGCAGACCCAGAAAAAGCACTTGACCGTGGAATGGCTTACTATAAAGACAAAGGATATTCTGATGAATGGATTAAGCAACGCTTGCAGTCAAAGACCATCCGGGATGAGCTGACAGATGAATGGAAGCGTGTAGGCATTTCTGATTCCAAAGACTATGCAGTTCTTACCAGCATTCTGACTGCTGCCTGGTCTGGAAAAACCGTGCAAGCCTACAAACAATATAAGGGACTTCACAAGGAAAATTTGCGTGATAATATGACAAATATAGAGCTCACACTTAACCAGCTTGCCGAAGTGTCTGCAACTGCCCTTTCAAAATTGAAAAATCCCAAGGATTTGTCCGATAGTAAGCAGATTGCCCATGATGGCGGCAACATTGCTAAAACAGCTCGCCTTGAACTTGAAGCCAAACTTGGCCACACTGTTATTTCTCCCTTAAACGCATCTACTCCTCTTTCTTTGGATGCAAAAGACAATATTTAAGACTGCAGGAAAAATTTTATTGCAAATAAGTTATTATGGAATAAAAAAACTGCCCCGGCTGGAACCGGAGCAGCGAAGCGATATACCGAAACGATACAACGCCCTAAGCAAGCATATTGTATCATTTTCCCCGGTATATCGCAAGTATTCCGGGCATTTTTATGCCCTGAAGGAGGTATTTTTATGCCAAGAAAGAATCGATACAAATCCAGGAAAGACGGAAGGTTTTTCACGCAGGTATGCACCGGAGAATATGACGACTCCGGCCGCCCTATCCGCATACCCTTGTATGCATCCAGTAGTAAGGAGCTGGAGCAAAAGGTGGATGAGCTGAAAGCCAATATCAAAACCGGAAAGTTTGTCATAAAGAAAAAATATACACTGGAAACCTATTCAGAAAAATTTGTGGAATTATACAAATCGAAGCGTGAATATAACACCCAGAAGATGTATGAAGACATGCTCCGGCTTTACATAGTTCCGGCGCTTGGCAATTATGAACTACCCGATATCAAACGTACTGATATTCAGGCACTTGTCAATGAGCATGCCGATCATCCCCGTACCTGCGAGCTGATCAAGATCGTTCTGAAGCAGATACTGGAATCTGCCGCAGAGGATCACCTGATTGTTGAAAACCCCTGGAAGCGTATTGATATGCCAAAGTACACGCCGCCACGCCGTAGGATCCTTACCCCGCTGGAAGAAAAAGCATTGAACACTGCTGCCTTTACTCCGGGAGAGCATCTTCTTGTGATGCTTCTCTTCGGATGCGGGCTCCGCCTCGGAGAACTTCTGGCACTGCATGAGGATGATATAGATCTGCAGAGCGAGGAGGTCATAGTGCGGCATGCATTGATTTTTAAGAATAACCGGGCAGAGCTGAAGGATGCACCTAAGACTGCCAACGGCTTCCGTAGGATACCTATACCGGACTTTCTCATGGATGAAGTAAGATTTTATGTTCTCCGTGTCCGGAAGCAGGGAGGCACCTATCTATTCACCTACTCCGGCGAACCATACAGTAAGTCACATTTTTATGATGCATGGAAGGTTATCATCGGCAAGATGAATGCTGCCGTTGCTACCGATGATGTGCCGGAACCGATAACCGGCCTCACATCCCGGGTGTTCCGCTACAATTATGCGACTATTCTGTATTATTCCGGAATTACCCTGAAGAAAGCTGTTGATCTGATGGGACATGCCGACGAAAAGATGATCCTTAAGGTCTATGCCCAGCTGGATGAGGAACGGGAGAATGCAAAGAAAAAGCTGTCCGGCATCCGTCCTGGGATGGTCCGAACAGCAATATAGATTGTATTTTATAGGGAGAGCGATCTCCCTATTTTTTTGACTACATTTTTGACTACATACAGTGTCGTGACTACTAACTGACTACATACATTTTGACGTATTTTCAAATATTTTGCCATTCAAAATTTTGTGCGACGTCGCACACGGAAACCCGCATAAATACTGGATTTTCTAACAAAAAAGAGACCCTTCAAAGGTCTCTTTTTTTCGTGAAGCACGGGGGATTCGAACCCCCGACAACTTGATTAAAAGTCAAGTGCTC